>JAABVA010000028.1_pt1 | contig 180133 bp, 161 predicted proteins | sample 5560331 | NCBI WGS metagenome assembly JAABVA01 (sample SAMN12812661, study PRJNA571458) | rock metagenome | isolation source: Antarctica rocks | place: Antarctica: Victoria Land, Mt New Zealand sud | collected 2016-01-07 | reverse complement strand
CCGCTTCAACCGCCACAAGATGAAAGAAGGCATTTTTGAAAACCTTATGGTCAGAATGGTAGAAAAGCCACCACACACCTATAAAATGATTATCAACTAAACGCCTATTTCAATAAATTTAAACAGGCTTATTGCCCTACTGCCATCCCTCAACAGTTTCTCCGCCAAAAATCCCCTGGTTTACTTTGGGTGAAAAGATGGGGTACGGATAAACCGGGCCTAAAGCACTGCCCTCTTCCAGCACTTTTGATTGTTCGGGGTTAAGGTTGATTTCCAGCGAAGCGATATTGTCATGAAGTTGCTCAACTTTACTTGCCCCCAAAATCAATGAAGTAATTCCTGGCTGCGCAGAAGCCCAGGCAAGTGCCACTTGTGCCGGCGGCAGGTCAGCCTCGACGGCTACTTTTTGCAAAATATCCAGCACGCGCCAGTTGCGGTCGGTAAACTTTTGATTGCCGAAAGGATTGCTGCCGATAAGCCGCCCTTCACCGGTAGCACCTGCGCCTTCGCGCTGATACTTGCCCACCAAAAATCCGGCAGCAAGCGGGCTCCAGGGCGTAATGCCAAGGCCGAACTAGCGGGCAGTGGGCAAATGTTCCCGTTCAATACTTCGTTCCACAAGAGAATATTCGAGTTGCAAAGCAATAGGGCCGGGAACGTGGTATGCGGTTGCAAGCGTGGCAGCTTTGGCAACATACCAGGCCGGCATGTTCGAAAAGCCGAAGTAGCGGATTTTGCCGGCACGCACCAAATCGCCAAGGGATTGCAAAACTTCTTCCACCGGCGTAACCATATCCCAGGCGTGCAGCCAGTATAAATCTATATAGCCGGTTTTCAATCTTCGAAGTGAACCTTCGATGGAAGAATAAATATTTTTACGGCCGTTGCCGCCGGCATTGGGATTACCAGGTTCGGTGTTGAAGGTAAACTTGGTTGCCAATACCAGTTTGTCGCGCAGCTTACGGCTGTTGATGAAACCGCCCAGCAATTCTTCACTTCGTCCACCGGAATAAACATCGGCCGTATCAACAAAGTTACCGCCAGCATCAATATAAGCATTAAAGATAGCTTGTGAAACTTCGTCAGATGAACCCCAACGAGGGGTGCCAAAAGTCATGGTGCCTAAGGTAAGCGGACTAACGACCAAGCCGGAACGGCCAAGCGTGCGGAAAGGGTTAAGGTTCATAGTTTGATGTTGTAATGTTGGTTTTTCTTTTGAGCGGAAACAGGTTTAGTTGGATGGTTGCTTAAATTAAAAGCTAAGCGATTGGTTTTATGATGCTTCTTTTATGCCTGTATTTTTTGTGTCAAACAGTTTTCCTTTATCAGTTAATGATACAAATCTCAGCAGGCTTATCCTGAAAAAAGTAACCCAATCTCTTGTTGTTGTATCCAAAATGAGAATAATTATTTTTTAGGTCAGAAACTATAAAAGGGTTTACAGCAAAACACTTTTCTACAAATAAAACCCTGGGATTTTTCAGGGTTTTAAGGTTTAAAAGATTCCGGTCAAGCTGATGGTTTATCTTTCAGATTCCGGGAAATCGGCACTGAGGGTAAGTTCTTTCCAGGCTTCAAAATTCTCTTTCATCATATCTGTTTTCTCAATAGCCATTTTAAAAGCGGGTTCACCCAATAATAAGCGGAGCTGCGGATGGTCAGCTTCTACGGCTTTGATGATCGCTTCGCATCCCCTGACCGGGTCGCCTTGCTGTTTGCCGCTTCCGTTTTGGCTGGCAGTCATGCGTACACCTACCGTGGCTTCGTAATCTGCTATTTGAACGGGCGTACGAGCGGTGGAACGGCCTGCCCAATCAGTACGGAAAGGGCCGGGTTCTACCAATAATACTTTTATCCCCATCGGGGATACTTCCTGAGATAGGGATTCGGACAAGCCCTCTACCGCAAACTTTGTGGCATGGTAATATCCGGTTGCGGTGAAAGCCCGCAATCCTCCGATCGAAGAAAAATTGATGATATGCCCATGTTGTTTTTCCCGCATCCCTGGTAATACCGCCTGGACCATCTTCACCAACCCAAAAAAGTTGGTTTCAAATTGTGCCCTGATTTTTTCCTCTTCGCCTTCTTCAATGCTGCTGAAATAACCGTATCCGGCATTGTTTACCAAAACGTCGATCTTGCCAAAAGTTTTTTGTGCGTTGGCCACTGCGGCTGAAACCTGTGCTTTGTTGTTTACGTCCAACGGCAGCACCAACGAAGTGCTGTCGTACCCTTCGGCAATATCTTTAATTTGATCTGTATTTCGGGCGGTGATAACGGCATTCCAGCCTCTTTCCAATACTAATTTGGCCAGTTCCCTGCCAAAACCTGTAGAGCAGCCGGTGATAAACCAAACCGGGCTATTTATTTTTTTCATGATGTTATTGTTTACTATAAATGAGCTAATTTCGATGATTACCGTTACAACACCAATTGATCCCAGGGTGTTCATCCTGCTTGGTGCGGAATGTGATTAATCTGAATAAAGGAGTTCATCAGACATAGTATTCTCCTGCAAATTTTACAGGTTGGTCCAAAAAAAGCCGTTGTAAATTATTTTACAGGATGAAGGCGATGCTTCTTTTATCACCTAAAAACCCATCTGGTCCATGTTTTTTCAAACTACAATTTCTCAGCAGGGTTAAGGATTAGTTAAAAGAACGATCAGGAAGGTGCAGTAGATTTTTATCCGTCAAATTTATATATCTGATTTTATAAAGTTAACTTTATAAAATCTTTAGGATTATTATTCCTGATTTTATAAACCAATTTACAAACCTGCATACAGCTAAGATACTATTGCCGAATTTAATACACCCGGTTGGATAGTATCGATGCTGAGAGCTGATCAGCAAAAAATTATGAAAAATTCTAACAGCATCTTGGCAGCTATTGCCATAGCATCAGGGATGATTGTTTTGTCCTGTTCCGGCAAAAAAGAGGAAGCACAACCGGTCTTCACTGCCACTACTTCAACTGCACCTGTTGATAAAAACTGGTTGTTCGAAACCACACCTTTTTTTGCTGATGAATTTAGTAACGCCGGCAAGCCCGACAGTACAAAATGGACTTATGATGTTGGTGGAAACGGATGGGGAAACAACGAGCTGGAATATTATACCAACCTGCCCACTAATGTTAGCGTGGTGAACGGAAATTTAAACATTAATGCACGGAAAGAGAGCTATAACAATATGAATTATACTTCTGCCAGGCTGGTTTCTAAAGGTGATGGCAGTATGCTTTACGGCCGTGTTGAAGTAAGCGCAAAAATACCGTCTGGTCGTGGCATGTGGCCAGGCATTTGGCTGCTGCCCAATGATTATGCTTATGGCAGTTGGCCAAAATCCGGCGAAATAGATGTAATGGAAAATGTGGGGTTTGATCCGAACCCGGTTTATTTTACCATTCATACACAGTTGTACAATGGCGCTATCGGCACACAAAAGGGCGGCAACAAAAGCATCCCGGATGCTTCCACAACATTTCACAAATACCGCATGGACTGGACACCTTATGCCGTTCGCGGTTATTATGATGATGGTTTGATTTTTATTTATATCAATGATGGTTCCGGCACAGCTTCCTGGCCGTTTGATCAAAAATTCCATTTGCTGATGAACATCGCCGTAGGCGGAAACTGGGGCGGTATAAAAGGTGTGGACGATACTGCATTTCCTACAAGTATGCAGGTAGATTATGTGCACTTTTACAAAATGATCAATAAATAAGGATGCTTCTTTTACCGGGATTTGTTAAAAACTTATTTATCCATGTCCTTGCATCTCATACTTCTTTCAGCAAATAAAATATCAAACAAAGTTGACCCTATAAACGAATGAAAATCAACAATGAAGTTGTTTAAACTTAGGGCCTGTTTAAATTTGTTCAATATGTTTTCTATACTTCTTTTATCACCTAAAAAATGGTAAGTATTAAATTTTTGGTTTATTTAAATTGATGCAGACACCAATTTTTATAGGGTAAAAGAAGCATTGGCATTAATCCTGAGCATGTCGAAGGATCTTGTATAAATTTAAACCAAACAGGCTTTAATGGAAGGAAAATTAATACAAGGTTGATTTTTTTGTTTTAAACTTTTATTAAGAGCCACAAGGTTTTAAATATTTTGTAAAAACGGGTTTTTATTTGTTTGGCGGATAAGTTTAAACAACTTCAATACAAGTAATTTTCAAAACATAAATTCATTGCATAAAAGAAGCAGTCATCAAAACAGGATGTACTGAAAAATTTACCATCCGATTCCGTAATCTTCACCATGATTGCTGGAACCACCCCAGAGACTGCCGTGCTTCCAATCGAAATAAATAGCATTGACCGGGCCGCTGGTACGGTCTTCAAAACTTAATATATAGCCCATTTTCTTCAGTTCATTCCGCACAGCTTCTGTTGTGTTCGTGTTTAATAATATTTGTCCCGGTTTAGGCTCTCGGTCAGTCGTTTTGGTGCCGCCCAAAGAAAGCCATAATTGATTGGTGTTGAAGTTGGCCGCTTCGGTAGCTTTTTGCACGGTCATGCCAAATTCTGCTACATTCAAAAAGAACTGCAATAGGTTCTGGTCCTGCGTATCGCCGCCCTGCACCGCAGCAGATAAAAACGGTTTTCCATCTTTTAAAAACATAGACGGTGATAAAGTTACCCGCGGCCTTTTGCCCGGTGCAACCACATTAAAAGGGTTTAAGGTTGAATCAAGTACGAAACTTTGCATCCGCTGGCTCATCCCAACGCCGGTATTGCCGGCAATGCAGGCTGGCAACCATCCGCCGCTTGGCGTTATAGAAACTACCCAGCCTTCTTTATCCGCCGCTTCTACAGAAGTTGTACCCCTCCATAACCGGTCCTGGTAATCTTCCTTCCGGGAATTATTGCCCAGGTCATGTTTTGGGGCGAAGTTTCGCTTCGTCGTATCCATCTCAAAACCTCTGTTTTTAAGGAGGTTGATATAAGGGTTTGCCTTTCCTTCGTAAGGATACGGGTTGCCAGGGCCAATATGCACATCGTTTTTGTCATACCTGATTAATGCCGACCGCTGCTTTGCATACTCTTTGCTTAATAAACCTTTAACAGGGCTCTGGGGTTGAAAATGCGGATCGCCATAATAAAAATCACGGTCGGCAAAAGACAAATTCATAGCCTGATAAACCGTATGGATATACTTTGAACTGTTATAGCCCATGCTTTTCAAGTCGAAATTCTCCAGGATGTTCAACGCCTGCAACATTACCGCGCCTTGCGTCCACTGCTGTAGTTTATATATATCAATGCCTTTATAGTTGACCATCAGCGGCACTTCTTCAACTGGTTTCCACTTGGCCAGGTCTTGCATGGTAATCAAACCGCCTTGTTCCTGACAGCCACGCACAAACTCCTGCGCAATATCGCCTTTGTAAAAACGGTCATAAGCCGCCATCAACGCTTCTTTGCGGCTTTTTCCTTTTTTTAGTGCGGCCTTTTCTGCCGCTACCATTTTGGTAAGCGTTTCCAACAAATCTTTTTGGACAAAAATTTCACCGGCTTCGGGCGCTTCCCGTTTTTCCCCTAAGTGGGTCAGCAGCACTTTTTTACTGTATGGCCATTGTTTAATCATGGTTTTACCGCGCTCGATCGTGTTGGCCGCTTGTGCTTCTATGGCGTAACCTGCCGCCATCTGCATGGCTGGCGCCAACACCTGCTCCAGGCTCATCGTGCCATAATTGATTAGCATAAAAATCAACCCACCGGGCGTACCTGGCGTAGTTGCTGCCAACGGCCCGTATTCGGGCGGGAAATTATATCCTTTGCTTTTAAAAAAAGCAACCGTAGCACCGGTGGGTGCAAAACCCATGGCATTAATGGCAATTACTTTTTTGGTTTTAGGGTTATAGATCAGGGCTTGCGTTTCGCCGCCCCAGCTCAACGTGTCCCACATGGTACAGGCAGCAGCAAGCATGGCACAGGCGGCGTCAACGGCATTTCCGCCCTTTTGAAATGTCATGGCGCCTGCTGTGGCTGCCATGGGTTTGCCGGTAATGGCCATCCAGTTACTGCCGTACAACATCGGTTTTTGTGTTTGCTGTGCCGATAAGGGTTGGATCAAGCCTGCCAGAATAAAAAACGTCAAAATTTTTTTCATAAAAGTTTATTTTTTCATGTTGAGAAACAATGCTTCACAATTTAAATAAAAAAATTCAACTTGAAATTTTTTTTCTGCTGTTTAAAAAAATACTAAAACGTCCAGTGGCTGTTAAAATAATTCAATGTTCAGATACTTCTTTTATCACATAAAAATCAATAAACTGTTATTTTTAGAAATTCAGTTTAAAGGTTTTCAGTAGGTCAAGAAAAAAGTTTGTTTTCATAAGCTTACTCCTCCAGTTTCGGAATCCTTTTCGGCGTATCTTTTCCACTCACAATGCTTCTTGAACTTAAAGCAATGGCACGGATCGTTGCAGTAATGTTGTTCACATCCAGGGAATTGAATTCGTCTTTTACGCTGTGGTATAATTTGTCGGAATCGATCTGATCGGTAGAAATCGTATGCGCCGGGACGCCAACCCTGGCCAGCGAAGCATTGTCACTCCGGTAAAATAAGTTTTGCTGCGGATAAGGATCAGGATAAAATTTAAAAGCGGTTCCTACCAGGTTGGCTTGCAGGATCGTTCCGAAATCAGACCGCTCAAAACCGGTGATAAAAGCAGTGTTGACACCAAACTTGGATTGCTTGCCGATCATTTCAATGTTGAACATAGCCGATGTTTTTTCCGGGTTGATCTGCGTGGCAAAATAGGCCGAACCAAATTCGCCGATTTCTTCTGCCGTAAAAGCAACAAAAATCAAGGTCCGCGCATTGTTGTTCAGCTTTTTGTAATAACGCGCCAGTTCAATTACGGCCGTTGTCCCGCTGGCATCGTCGTCGGCCCCGTTGGCAATCGAATCGCCATCAACCGCTTTGATAATTCCCAAATGATCGTAATGGCCAGAAAAAACCACGTATTCTTCTTTTTTTGTTTTCCCAGGGATCATGCCGGCGATATTAAATAATGGCAGCTTTTCTATTTTGCCCGTATATTTTATGTTATAAGCTTTTACAGCGGTAAAATCCCCCAAAACAAAAACCAACTGCTGGTTTGGGTTGATTTCTTTGCTGATGCCGCCGCGTAAATTGCGTGCTGCCAAACGTTTAAAAAGCGATTCGAAGTTTGGGTCCACCAGTACCAGCGTTTTTTTATTACTGCTGAGCAAGGTCCGGTATTCGTTTATAAAATTCTTCTCGGCACTGATTTTTACAACTTCCACATCAGCATCATTGCCCCAATTAAAAGAATCCGCACCGCTGATGGCAAACACATTTTCTTTTGGTAAAATTATATTGTTTACCGAAGCAAAGGTTTCCAGCGGCGTGCTGCGGAACATGTTAAAGTTTTGCCGGTAATCCTGATTGCCGGAAAGCGGAAGCAAACCAATGTTTTTGTATTCGCTTTCGATAAAACGGGCGGCTTTTTCGATGCCCGGCGTAAATGTTGCGCGGCCTTGCATGTCATCTGCAGAAAGCGTTTTAATAATTCTTTCTACATCGGTTTTGCTGATAAGTTGCTCCGGGTTTTGTGCAAATGCCTGCCAACTAAAACTGGTCAGCAACAGCAGGATAAATTTAAATTTCATAAAGTTTGGAGGAATGATAGCAAAGAGGATGACAAGTAAAAGCGGATATTTATATAAGAAGACAGCATTTTTTTAACTGTTCGGGTTTAAAATGAAAAAAACAGATGCTTCTTTTACCACCTAAAAATCATTAAACCCTTGTGTTTTTTGTATCGGTTTAATAGATAAACACAGAATTTACAGGCATAAAAGAAGCACTATAATTATTAATCCTGAGTTTGTCGAAGGATTTGACAGCAATTTAAACAGGTCCTTATTTGTTTAACTAAAATTTTCCGTATCCAACGTGGGCCATTCTTTCGCCCATTTCAGCATAAGCTTCATTAGGTACAGGTGCCCATGTACCCAGGCCGTCAACATATCGGTAGCATCAGAAAGGAGCATTTAGGTCCTTAAGCCTTCACGTTCCATTTTCCGCTCGGCGCGTTTGGAGATACTGTTTTTAACGATAGAAATATTAGTGTCGATGCGATGGTCCTGCACAGCATCCGTTACGGTCATATCCTGTTCCATATCTTTTTCGGCGAAGTGCAGGTTGGCTTCTTCGATCTTTCCAAGGGCAACATCATAGGGGCCGCGCGGCGACATCAGCTTCACCAAAACCGGCAAACATTCAAACAAAATAAACAGATAACTGATAAAAGTCTGCGCCAGATAAGTGTCCAGGTCGTGCTTGCCATTTTGGTTATAGGATAGTTGGCCCAACGCCCAGTTCCGGTCGGCAAAACCAGCCACGTTGGATAAGCTGTCCAACTGGCGGTCATTAAAAAGTTTGGTATCCGTTACGCCTTCCACCCCTTTTCGGTTGCTGATGTATTGGTCCATTTTCAACTGATCATCGCGAACGGTATTCAAGCGCGTTTCCTTCTCCTTCAAAACCGCATCTTTTTGCTTGGCATAAGTGCCAAAACCTGTTTTTCCGGAGGTTTGATTGGTTTTATCACCGAAAATTTCCTGGTTCAACTGGTAGCGCGAACGGGTAATATCTTTTTGCAGGGAATCTCTTTCCGATTTAATATCTGCTGCTTTGGCCAGGTCCATTCCATATTTTTTGTTGAAACTGATATTCATCGTATCGATCTTGGAACGCTGTCCTTTCAAATAAGCAGTTTTTAGTTTGGAACGGATCTCTTTATCAAAAATTTTCAGTTCCAGCGGGCGCGAAATGACGATCCCGATCATGATCGCCAATAAAATCCTTGGCGTGGCCTGCAAAATCTGCGCGTTCGTAGTGCCCGTTTTTTTGATGCTGCCCACAATGTACCGGTCCATGTTGAAGATGGCCGCTCCCCAGATCAACCCAAATAAAATAGCAAAAATGGGTGCGCCCGGGTTTCCGCTGAAGACGAAATACATGGCGTAACCGCCGGACAAAGCAGCAAACAGCGCAGTAAAAAAGATGGTTGCGCCGATGCCTACGTATTTGTTCAGCTCGATCGGATACTTTTTTAAAGTATCTACATGCACCCCGGAGCAGAACCAGAAAAAACGGTTTACTTGTTTCATTTTTCAAAAGTACATAACAAATGTCCTACTTGTCTCATATTTAGCACGATGCTCCTGCTTAAGCCCTTTTTTTACCTTATAAAAACAGTATCCGGAGAGAACGGCCATCATCCGGAATAATTATTTCGAAGCTATTAAAAGCTATTTTTAAATCAATTAAACGCTTAACTTTGAAGTGAAATATTTATAAAAATGAAAGAAATAAGCGTTCAGGAATTAAAAGAAAAAATGGATGCAGGGGAAGATTTTCAACTGATCGACGTGCGGGAGGATTTTGAATACGAAATGTCTAACCTGGGCGGCGAACTGATCCCGCTAAGCGGCATCCTGATAGAATCCGGCAAAATCGACAAAACAAAACCTGTAATAGTGCAATGCCGCAGCGGAAAACGCAGTGTGGCAGCCATTATGCAGTTGGAGCAGCAGGGTTTTACCAATTTGTATAACTTAAAAGGCGGGATGCTGGCTTGGGCAGAAGAAATCGATCCGGAAATGACGGTTTATTAAAATGGGCGTAAAACTGCTTTTAAATATTTTGTACAATCTGGGCATCATTTTATGTGTGATCCTGATTTACTGGAGTTTAAACCATCACCGTTACGACTGGACGGCAGCTGGTGTTTTTATCATTGTAGTTTCGATCATCCTGAAAATCCGGCTGGCAAAAGAAGTACGGGCACTTCAAAAAAAGAAAACTCCTTAAACTAAAAAATACATGCTGTTAATTATCCTGGGCGTTCTCCTGCTGATTGCCAGCGGTTGGTTCAAACGCACGCCTTCTATCAACCCGGCTTATAGCCCGATCATTTCTATCGTAGGTATTGCAATGCTTCTTTTAGGCATAAGTTTTTCGGTTTTTAAAGTGATCGAGCCGGGAAGAGTTGGCGTAAAAACCTTGTTTGGCAAAGTGGACAACGATGTGTTGCCCAGCGGTTTACACCTCATTAACCCGCTGGTGGACGTAACTACTTTCGATGTAAAAACCCAAAATTATACCATGAGCGGCGTAAGCACGGAAGGCCAGAAACAAGGCGACGATGCGATCCGTATTTTATCTGCTGACGGGCTGGAAGTAACGATTGATTTGTCGGTACTTTTTCGGGTAAAGGCAGACCAGGCCCCGTTTATCCTACAAAACATCGGCCCGGAATATTTAGATAACATCGTGCGTCCGGTGGCCCGGACGGCTATCCGCGACAATGCCGTTTATTATGATGCTGTGGCACTTTATTCTACCAAAAGGCAGGAATTCCAGGATAAAATCTACAGGACCATCAGCGCAAGTTTTGCCAAACGCGGTATGGAACTGCAGCAGCTTTTGATCCGGAACATTACGCTGCCGCAATCTGTAAGGGCAACCATCGAATCAAAAATCAATGCCGAGCAGGATGCACAAAAAATGCAGTTCGTGTTGCAGAAAGAACGTCAGCAGGCGGAACAAAAAAGAATTGAAGCGCAGGGGATTGCAGATTATCAGCGTATCATCTCTACTAATTTAACGGATAGGCAATTGCAATACGAAAGCATCCTGGCACAAAAAGCGGTTGCATTATCGCCAAATTCCAAAGTGATCATTATGGGCAACAGCAAAGGGATGCCGCTGATTTTGAATGATAAAAACTGATGCTTCTTTTATCGGCTAAAAATAAGTATAGGGCTAAGGTTAGCTGTTAATCTGTTTTCCTGACAATACTATTGATGGATTCGTCTAATTGCTCTGCACTATCTGCCAGCATTTCACAGATATTCATTAGGTTTTGATCGAGTTCCATTTTACTTAAGATATTGACCAAACCAATAATATTGGCAACAGGCCGCCGGATCACATGGGATTGTTCCCAGCCGATCTGGTCTAAAATAGTTTTTTTATGTTCAATTTCTGATTTTGCAACCTCTAAACTCTCATTGGCCGTTACATATTCTGTAATATCATAACCCATACAAAATACACCGTCCGGCTGATTGTTTTCATTAAAAATAGCACGGTATTCCCATTGTGTAATAATGTAGCCGCCTTTGCCATCGTGTTTTCGGATGGTGGCCGGAAACGATCTGTCTGGGTTTTGAAAACATTTTGTCGCTACTTCCGCGCACACTTTCGTATCGTCAGGATGCATGGTGATGTGATATGGTTGGCCAATCATGTTCTTGGCAATGTAACCAAAAGCATCTGCATAATGGGTATTTACATAGCTGTAATTGCTGTCCATTCCGGCAATAATAACATAGTAAAAATTAGAGTTTTCTAAGAGTTTAATTGTTTCATCAAAATTATTCATACTGCTTTTGTTAAGTACGAACTTTTACGAATAGAAATGTATTATTGATTCAAATTTTTTCCTTTAAATCTAACAGCAGGACAAATCATGGTAATTATATTGTTAAAAAAATATCATTTTTAATTTCCGGGATCACGCCTGATGCCAAAGCTTTGTCAAAAAGTATTCGGATCGCTTTCCGACCTTCTGCGCCCAGATCAACCGAATATTTATTGACGTAGAGGTCAATATGCTTGTACATCACTTCCTCGCTCATTTCCTGCGAATGCGAACGGATAAAACCCAAGCCTGATTTCGGGTTTTCAAACGCAAACTTCACAGATTTCCGCAACACGCGGTTGAGTTTATGCTGAATGTTTTGCGGCAAATTCCGGTTTGCCACAATTCCGCCAAGCGGGATCGCGCAGCCGGTTTGCTGTTCCCAGTAATTGCCCAAGTCTATAATTTTGTGCAAGCCTTTGTCTTGATAAGTAAAGCGGTTTTCGTGGATGATCAGCCCCAAATCCTTTTCTCCGCAAAGAACCCGGTTTTCAATCTCTGAAAAAAGCACTTCAGTTTTGTTTTTTCCTTTGGGGAAAGCCAGGCTGAGCAGAAAATTTGCCGTCGTATATTTCCCGGGGATCGCAATTTCAAGGTTTCGGATTTGAGTATTGAGATATTCCCGATCCAGAAATTTTTCATCTTTACAAATCAATAGCGGGCCAACGCCGAAACCAAGCGCGCTGCCGGCATCCAGCAACACATATTGCCCGGTTACGTAAGCAAAAGCATGATAACTGAGTTTGGTAACATCCAATTCTCCGCGAAAAGCTTTCTGGTTCAACGTTTCCACATCATCAAAAAAAACCTCAAAATCCAAGCTTTCGGTGTCAATTTTATGGTGGATCAAAGCATCAAAAATAAAAGTATCGTTTGGGCAAGGCGAAAAGCCGAGGGTGAGTTTCATGTTGTTCAGTTATGAGTTGCGGGTTGCGGGTTGTCTGTTCCGGGTGCATCTATCGGTTGTCATCCCGATGAAAGAGGGATCTTCTTCAAAGCAACATTTACTTGTATTTTTTAAAGAAGATTTCTCCTAACGTCGAAATGACAACGCGGAACAGGCAATCGGAAACAGACAACTCACAACTTTTTCAACAATTTAATTGCAAAATCATTCAAATTCTTAACGGCCAAACCGATTTTCCAGTTTTCGCGGTTGCGTTTCTCTATGTAATTTGACACCGACCTGATTTGTAGAGAAGGAACCATACTGTTTTTACAGGCATAAAAAAAGGCTGCACCTTCCATACTTTCCAGTTGTGGTTTTAATCTTTCAGTTATATTTTGGATCGATTTTTCCTCGCCATGAACAGTGTTTACGGTGATGGCTTTTACTTTTTTAGCCGATAAAAGAAGCATCGGATAAGTGGAACGAAAAGTGCTTTCGCCAAATCTTAAAACATCAATCGATAAAAACTGATTATCATCTTCAGCACCTAATTCTGATAATGTATCTTGTTCAATTTCAACCACTTCACCTAAATTTAGCGTTCGGTCAAAACTGCCCGCAATGCCCAAATTAACGGCCAGATCATATTTTTGCTGTGCAAATCGTTCGCCCAAAGCAAAAGCCGTTGCCACCATTCCAACGCCGGTAATCAACACATCAAAAGGCTTTTCTTCTCCAAAATGATCTAACAAAGGCTGGATTTCAGGTCGTGTGGCCGCTACAAGCAGGGTTTTCATTTGCAGTATTTCCGGCAAAGTTAAAAATACCAAGCTTCTTTTGTTTTGATATATTTGCAGCAATTTTAAGATATGATGATCTACATGACACGGAAAGAACATTTCAACGCGGCGCACCGGATGTACCGCGAAGAATGGAGTGCCGAACAAAACCAGGAAATGTTTGGCAAATGCGCCAACCCGAACTGGCACGGGCACAATTACAATTTGTTTGTAACGATCAAAGGCGAAGTTACCCATGAAACCGGTTATCTGATGGATTTGAAAGACCTGAAAGTGATTGTCAATAATTATGTGATCGAGCTATTAGACCATAAAAACATCAATTTAGATGTAGATTTTATGAAAGGAAAAATGGCTTCGACAGAACTGCTTTGCATCGCAATTTTCAATCAGCTTAAAGAACCAATTGAACTGCATTCGGGCGTGTTTCTGCATTCAATTAAGTTGTACGAAACAGAAAACAACTCGGCCGAATATTTTGGTGGTTAAAAGAAGTATAAGATAAATGAACAACGAAAACCACGGCCACGATACAGAAGAAGAATTGGATGGCTACGTAAATATAGACCGCTACAACCCGGAGACGATCAGTAAAATTGCCGGTCATTATCAGGATATTTTAAGCCAGCTTGGCGAAAACCCGCAGCGCGAAGGCTTATTGAAAACGCCGGAACGCGTAGCCAAATCTTTAACTTACCTTACACATGGTTACGATTTGAACCCGGTGGATATTTTGAAATCGGCGATGTTTAAGGAAGAATACAGCCAGATGGTTGTGGTAAAAGATATTGAAGTTTACTCAATGTGCGAGCACCACATGCTGCCGTTTTTTGGCAAAGCGCATGTGGCATACATCCCAAACGGACATATTGTGGGTTTGAGTAAATTGCCGCGCGTGGTAGATGCTTTTGCCCGCCGCTTGCAGGTGCAGGAACGGTTGACCAACGAAATACGCGACTGCATCCAATCAACCTTAAACCCAATTGGTGTTGGCGTAGTGATCGAGTGCCGGCATTTGTGCATGAGTATGCGCGGTATCCAGAAGCAAAATTCGGTTACGACCACTTCTGCTTTTACAGGCGCATTTCTGCATGAAAAAACAAGAAGCGAATTTTTACAATTGATCTCTGCCAAATTAAGCTAAGGCTGCAAAAAAATATCTTTTTAAATTATGAAAGCATATATATTTCCGGGACAAGGTGCGCAGTTTCCCGGGATGGGAACCGGTTTGTACGAAAAACATGAAGACGCCCGTGCATTGTTTGAAAGTGCAAATGAAATTTTAGGTTTCCGCATTACAGATGTGATGTTCAACGGTACGGATGAAGACCTGAAACAAACCCGCGTAACGCAGCCTGCCATATTTTTACATTCTGTGGTCCTGGCCAAAACCCTGGGCAAATCTTTTAAGCCGGAAATGGTTGCCGGACATTCTTTGGGTGAGTTTTCTGCGCTGGTTGCCGCCGGTGCCATTGCTTTTGAAGACGGGTTGCGGCTGGTTGCTGCCCGCGCAAACGCAATGCAGCACGCCTGCGAAATACAACCTTCTACCATGGCTGCCGTTTTGGGTTTGGATGATTTTACGGTTGAAGATATTTGCCATCAGGTAACGCGGGTGGTTGTTCCGGCCAATTACAATTGCCCTGGCCAATTGGTGATTTCCGGCACTATTGAAGGTGTGAGCGAAGCAAGTGAAAAACTGAAAGCTGCCGGGGCAAAACGGGTTTTACCGTTGAATGTTGGCGGCGCATTCCATTCTCCACTGATGGAACTGGCGCGGGTTGAACTGCAAGCTGCTATTTTAAACACAACTATTAAAGTACCGGTTTGCCCGGTCTACCAAAACGTAAACGCACAGCCAACTTCTGATCCGGATACAATCAAAATCAACCTAAACAAACAACTGACCGGTGCAGTGCGCTGGACGCAAACGATGCAGCGCATGCTGCAGGATGGTGCCACCTGTTTTATTGAAACCGGGCCGGGCAATGTTTTGCAGGGATTGGTTAAAAAAGTTGACCGGAATATAATAACAGAACATGCTTGGCTTTAAATTTTTACTTTAGGTAAGAACTTGTTTAAATTTATAAAAGATCCTTCAATATGCTCAGGATTAATGCCAATGCTTCTTTTACCCTATAAAAATTGGTGTTGGCACCGATTTAAATAAACCAAAACCAAACGCCTGCCATTTTTTAAGTGGTAAAAGAAGCATGGAAAACATATTGAACAAATTTTAAACAGGCTCTAAATTTTTTATATTATTTTTACCAGGTTGAACCAAATGCTTTGAACACGTCTGTAAAAATACGTTTGCTGTTGTTGATACTGTGTATAAGCCTTTCCCTTACGGCTTTAACAGTAAAATTTTCTTATAATTCCGATAATATATTAGAAGGGTCTGCGCTTACTTTACAAAAAAACCTAAATGATCAGGAAGCTTTTATAGAAGATTTTCTAAAAGACCCAGTCCATATTTCAAGTTTGAAGGATATTGCCCATAATGAAAAAGAAGCATTATATCTGATCCAAACGCTTACAAAAGATAAAAAAGTTTATTTCTGTACTTATTATCAAAACAAACTTGTTTTTTGGAGCAGTAGCAGGATCGTTCCCGATAGTTCTTCGGCCTACCAAACCGGTACTTCTTTTATCGAAGGGAAAAACGGGTACTATAAAGCAATCAAAAAAACCGATGGTGATTTTTCTGTGCTGTTTTTTATCCCGATAAAAGCAGCATATAGTTTTCAAAACAAATACCTCAGCAATGATTTTTCTACGCAGCTTTTAGACAACGATTATCTCACTTTTGCCAAGCCGCATGACAAGCAAACTTTCAAAATAACAAGCCTGCACCATCTTACCTTGTTTTATGTCAAGCTAAAACCCGGCCGCCGCGAAAATTATCTTGCTTCTGTTGAAGTGGTTTTATGGAGCTTGAGCGTTTTTGTCCTTTTTGTGCTGCTGTACAGTTTTTGCACCTATCTTGCCAACAAAGGGGATATCAAACGGGCCGTGCTGCTGGCCGCATTGTTTGTTTTGGCCTGCATTAGTGTCAATTTATTCTTACATCGGTTAGACCATTCCGCTGCTATACAAGTGCTTCCGGAGCTGCGGTTCAATAATATTTACGCTGCTTACTTTTGTATTGATGATATTGCGTTGATCATCCTGTTCATTACCTGGTTTGCTATTTTTATCTATAGCAACCGCGGAAGGCTGATCAAGCCGGTTATCAGCCCTGCCAAAAGCTATCTTTTATTGTTGTTGATGCTGTTTTTACTGATCGGTTTATCGGTTGTTTTTTCCAGTTTGTTTTCCAACCTCATGATCGATTCGAGAATCCAGTTCGATATTGACAACCTGCTAAACCTGACGGCCTATAATTTTCTGGGTACAATTATGCTGTGCCTTGCTTATCTTGTTTTTTATCTGATTGCTGAAACCTGTATCGTACTTTGTACAAAACTCAATATCCGGGACCGCGATAAACTATTTGTTTTTTTGGCTTTGGTACTGCTGGCCACTGCGGCACATTTTTATACTCATCATTATTTTACCTTTTTTTACCTGTTGTGGGCAGCTATTGTTATTTGGCGCGCTTACAATGTTTTTTATGAGAAAGGTAAAATACCTGCAGTTGCTTTCATCCTCATCCTGGCTTTATCTTCGCTGATTGCAACGATCAAACTCTCACATGTACAGTCTATACTGGACGGCGAAAACAGGGTTATGGAAGTGCAAAAATTAGCCAACAACACCGATACAGATGCAGAATCTATTTTTCAAAATGCTGAAAATAACATCAGCCATGATTCTAGTTTGGTCCGTTATTTTTCTAATTCAAAAAGGAACGAAGTTTATCTAAAGAACCATCTCCGCAAGATATATTTTGATGATTACCTGTTAAAGTATGATTTTAAGATGTATGCTTATAATAACCAAAACCATAATATATCCGGGCAGCAGGATTTTGAACTAAATGTTTTTAAAAGCATGGTAGCACTTGGCTCGGTCAATAAAGTAGATAGCACAAGCTACTTTTACCGCAACCCGAATGCTTTTGGGATCAGGGAATACTTTGCGCTCATCCCTGTAAAAAAAGGGCAGGAGATGCAAGGGATGCTGGTGGTTGATTTGAAATCAAAATCCTTGGAAAACAATAATTCTTTCCCGCCGTTGCTGGTAGATAAAAATTTTAAACAGCAAAATATTTTTAAAGAGTATTCTTATGCTTTTTATAAGGATAATAAACTGCTGAACCAGAATGGGAAATATGAATATAGTTATACGAACACCCAATTTAAAGGCAAGCTGAAAAGCTATACTAAACTGGAAACGACAGAACCCGGGTACAGCCATTTGATTTATCAGCCCAACGAACGCAAACTGATTGTGGTGAGTGTGGAAGATAAAGGGTTTATTGATCTGCTGTCTGTTTTTATTTTCTTTTTTGTGCTGTTTCTGGTTTTTACCCTGCTGGTGATGGTTGTTTACTGGTTTTGGAGCAGGCTGAAAGGGTTAAATTTTAATCATTTTGTATGGAGTTTGCAAGTGGCGGCTAACAACCTGCTATACAAAACCCGGATTCAGGTTTCGATGGTTGCCTCGGTAGTGATTACGCTGCTGATCATCGGTATAGTTACTGTTTTTACCTTCGGAAATCAGGACATAAAGCAGCGGGACGATCTCAACCATGAAAAAATAAAGGATATTGCAGCGGATTACGAAGGGCAAATCCTGGATAGCAAAGTTACCAACCAGGAAGAACGGGAACTGCAGTTTAATGCTTTTGCGGAAACCTATCATGTTGACCTTATCCTTTATGATACCAGCGGTGTGCCCTTGCTATGTACGCAACCTAAATTATATGACGGTGGATTGATTGGACGGCGCATGAATGCAAAAGCTTTTGTAAACATGCAACGCCTGCAAAAGTCTGAGTTTCTGAATGATGAAATTATCGGTAAATTCAGTTACAAATCAGCCTACGTCCCTATTTACAATACCCAGAACAATGTGGTGAATTTTTTGCAGTTGCCATATTTTTACAATGAGGAAGAATACAAGGCACGTGTTGGCTACTTCGTTAACTCAATGCTCAATGCTTATGCGCTGGTGCTGGTCGCTATCGGTTTGTTTGCTGTTTTTATCGCCAAAAAAATTACCAATCCGCTAACGATGATCCAGCAAGGCCTTGCCAATACAATGTATGGCCGCAAAACTGAACCGATCAATTGGAAGCGTAATGATGAGATTGGCTCGCTGATCAAAGAATACAATAAAATGATCGCTTCTTTAGAATTAAGTGCCAATAAGCTTGCGAAATCTGAACGGGAAAATGCCTGGCGCGAGATGGCCAAACAGATTGCACATGAAATAAAAAACCCGCTGACACCGTTAAAATTAGGTTTGCAGTTGCTCAGCAAATCCTGGAAAGACAAAGACCCGAAGTTTGACCAAAAGTTCCAGAAGTTTAGTTATTCTTTTATTGAGCAGATCGAAACCTTATCGCGCATTGCTACCGAGTTTTCCGATTTTGCCAGACTGCCGGATGCCAAACCCGAAGTGGTCAATATATTTGATATCATCTCCAGGGCAACCAATATCTTTAATCAAAGCGAGAACATGCGCATTGATTTTACACCTTCTACAGAACTTTATCTAATCCGCGCCGATAAAGACCAACTGATGCGGTGCTTTAACAACCTGCTTAAAAATGCGATCGAAGCCATGCCTGAAAACTATAAAGGCATCATTACCATTACTTATCAGGTATCAAAAGAAAATATCCTGATCGATTTTAAAGACAATGGCAGCGGTATTCCTGAAAACGTCCGCGGCAATATTTTTCAGCCAAACTTTACCACCAAAAGCTCCGGGACCGGGCTTGGAATGGCCTTTATCAAAAATGCAATCGAAAATGCGGGCGGAAAAATCTGGTTTGAAACAGAAACCGGTATCGGCACAACTTTTCACCTGCTTTTCCCTTCTGCCTCCAATACGTTTGTATGAGATAATTTTAAGCAATGCTTCTTTTATCATATAAAAAAAGGGAACTGAATTTTGATCAGCCCCCTTTTCCGAAACAAATATTTTAACTGATTTTATCTCAAGTTGAAAGCTGATTTTCCCATTTGATAACCATCCGCATAAAGCAACACGGAATAAGTCCCTTTCAAAAATTCAGTTGGGTTTACCCAGTCAATCACATATCCGCTGCCGTCGTTTTTAAAATCGATAGCGCTTTTATAGGTATATTGCATATCCTGGCTGTTGATGTTGAAATTGCCGGAAGTGCCGGAAGTAACCAAATTGCCGGTTGGGTCGATCACTCTTAAATAAATATCATGTAACCCTTTTTCAGCCAAATCATTGGTGTTTACGGTAAAGTTGACTTTGATTTTTTTTGCAGGGTTTGCACGGGAAACTTCTACTTCCCTTCCGCTGTTTTTAACTTTGTAGGCTACTATTTCTACAGAAGAAGTTTTAATGGCGGCAGCTATCTGCACTTTGCTGCTCAAGTCCTGATTTTGCTTTTGCAAAGTAGTTGCTTTCTGGTTTACCGTGGCCAGGTTAGTTTTCAAGGTGTCGCGTTCGGTAGTCAGGGAAGCATTTTGCTGCTTTAATTCTTCGATATCTGCTGTATATTTTGTTACAAAGTAACGCAACTGCTTGATGTCTTCCTGCGCAGAGCGAAGTTCCTTTGCAGTCAGGTGTCCGTTGGCCAATGCTTTTTTTAACTGTGAAATTTTGGTTTTCAGTTCTTCATCTTTCGCCTGTAGCTCCTGTGAAACCCGGTGCTTGCCACTATTGGCAGAATCCAACTGTGTGGTCAGGCTATCTAACGATGCTTTCATGGTAGTTTGTACACTTACCAATTGTTTACTGTCTGTATCCACCTGATAAACTAATTTTTCATCAGATTTATTTTTTTGGAAATACAGATAAATACTTGTGCCCAGCAATGCAAGTACAACAACGATCAAAAAATAAATAAGGTTCGATTTTTTGTCGGGTGTTTGTGGATTTTGATTGTCCATGTTTTAGGTTTTAATAAATTGATTTTTAAGGTGAAAAATATAAGTTTAAGCTGGTTTAATCCTAACCGGGCAAAAACTTGCGCCGCTGATATTCCCGATAAAACTAAGATTATGTATCGGATATTGCATTTAAATTTAAAAAATCCTGAACCGAAGATAGTATTTTCACGTTTCAGTCTATAAAGATTATACAAAAATTATTGTAAAGCCTTTTATTTAAGGAGCTTACCCATAATTTAAACTGCGTTAATACCTCTGATGGTTTTAATTAATTTTTTTTGCCAATAAAATCCTGTGGATAGAGTTTAACTATCTTTGCCTTTTTTAATGATTAATTTGATGTGTATCCGTTTTAAAGCAATGCTATTGCTGTTCCTGTTTGGTGTGGTTGGGTTGGTGCAGGGGCAAACATTGCCTCAGCCTAAAAGAGAGTTTCGCGGCGTTTGGATTGCTACGGTTGCCAATATCGATTGGCCAACAAGCGGCAAAGCCAGCCCGCAGCAACAGCAGCAGGAGCTTGTACAGATATTAAATGCACACCATCAAACCGGGATCAACGCCGTGATGTTCCAAGTGCGGCCCGCTGCCGATGCTTTGTATGCGAAAAGCCGAGAACCCTGGTCGCAATGGCTGACGGGGAAACAAGGCAGGGCACCAAACCCAATATACGATCCTTTAGAATTTGCCATAACCGAAGCACACCAGCGCGGCATGGAACTGCATGCCTGGTTTAACCCTTACCGGGCTACTTTTTCGGCCAATCAAAAAGGTTTAAGCGATGATCATATCACCAAGCAAAAGCCGGAGTGGTTTTTTACTTATGCTGGGCGCAAGCTTTTTAATCCCGGTTTGCCGGAAGTGCGCGAATACATTATCAAGGTAATATTAGATGTGGTTGATAATTATGATATTGACGGCGTGCATCTGGATGATTATTTTTATCCGTATCCGGTTGATGGCCAGCATATTGATGATGCACAAACTTTTGCAGATCATCCTGATGGTTTTACGGATATTAAAGATTGGCGCAGGCATAACGTTGATACGCTGATCCATGCTTTGAGCGACAGTATCCATCACCATAAAAACTACATCAAATTTGGCATCAGCCCGTTTGGCATTTGGGCCAATAAACGGCAGCATCCCGAAGGTTCTGAAACCGGCGGCGGTTCTTCTTATTACGAGCAATTTGCCGATTCGAGAAAATGGATCAAAGAAGGCTGGCTGGATTATATCAACCCGCAAATCTACTGGCCTTTTAATAACCGTGCTGCCGCTTTTGAAAAATTAGTGGATTGGTGGAGTAACAATACTTACGGACGGCATTTGTATGTCGGTATGGCTGCTTATCGGATCAACGAGCGCATGAACACGAACTGGAAAGACAATACGCAGATGCCGCGGCAAATCCGATATGAGCGTGAAAATCCGCGCGTACAAGGAAGTGTATATTTCAGTTCCAAATCATTGCAGAATAATTTATTAGGCTTTACAGATTCTTTAAAAACTGATTTTTACCGATACCCGGCCTTGCCGCCGGTAATGCTTTGGCGCGATGCCGTTTCACCGAATATCCCAAGGGAACTCATGGCAAAAATAGCCGGTAAAACGGTATATTTACAATGGCAGTTGCCTTTACCTGCTGCGGATGGTGATACTGCTTTTGGGTATGTGGTTTATCGTTTTGACCAGCATGAACCAATCAACTTAACCGATCCGAAGCACATCCTCAACATTACTTATTCCCAGCAGCGCACTTTTGAAGACCAAACAGCCGAAGCCGGGAAAAATTACCAGTATGTAGTAACTGCGCTGGATAGGTTGAAGAACGAGAGTTATCCATCTAATACGGCCAGCATCAGCGTACCTGCCAACAATTTATAGGCGATAAAAGAAGCATTGTTTATTTATTTTTTGTTGGAAGTTACAAAGTACGAATATAGTTTTTGCTGCTTTTGTATTTAAAGCCGGTTTAAAATATGTTCAGCCTATTTCTTATGCTTCTTTTATGCCATAAAAAACTTTAGGCTTCCTATGCTTTCTTAAAGATAGAAACAAATATTTTTACAGGCTAAAAGAAGTATAGTATTTCTTCGGATAGTGGATATCTCTTATTAACAAAAACGCTTGCATCTGAAATATTAAAAAAATATGCTAAACTTACTGAATAACCAGCGTTAAGTAAAATAATGAACAAATGCAATTTTTTAAAGGTCTGTCGCCTGCTCTTCGTTCTTTTGGTGCCTTCCTTATCAAATGCTCAGAATTGGTCAGTAAAGAAAGCTCCGTTAATGACAAAATGGGCAAGCAGTGTTGATATAAATAAGCCACTGCCGGAATATCCAAGGCCGCAAATGGTTAGGAAAGATTGGATGAACTTAAACGGCCTGTGGGAATTTAAAAGCGGAAAAAGCGGAGACGCAATACCTTTAGGACAAACTTTGCCCGGAAAGATCCTTGTGCCTTTTCCTGTGGAATCTGCACTTTCTGGCGTGATGGAACACCACGACTGGCTTTGGTATCGCCGTAACTTTTCCATACCTGCGCAATGGAAAGGTAAACGGATTATGATACATTTTGGTGCCATTGATTGGGAATCGGAAATATTTATCAACGGTAAAAGCCTGGGCATACACAAAGGAGGATACGATGAAATCAGTTATGATATTACGCCATACCTCAACAGAAACAGCAATAAAGGGCAGGAAGTAATTGTACGGGTTTTTGATCCAACTGAATCAGCAGGCCAGCCGCGCGGCAAACAGGAAAACCCGCCGCATGGAAACCTGATCATGTACACGCCGGTGACCGGAATCTGGCAAACAGTTTGGCTGGAACCCGTGAAAAATTGCAGCATTAGAGACCTGAAAATCGTTCCGGATGTGGACGGAAACCGTTTAAAATTGAGGGTAGATACCGCAGGAAAAGCAGCAAACGCCACCGTAACAGCGATTGTAAAAGGCGGGAAAAATATAATCGGGACGATCTCCGGAAATGCAGGAACTGAATTAATTATCCCCATAAAAAATGCCAAATTATGGTCGCCAAACTCACCTTTTCTTTATGACCTTACCGTTCAATTAAAAAGCGGTACAGCCACGTTGGATGCGGTTGACAGTTATTTTGGAATGCGGAAAATTAGTGTGGAACAAATTGGCAATCACAAAAAAATATTCCTGAACAACAAGTTCAGCTATAACCTGGGCTTTTTGGACCAGGGTTTTTGGCCTGATGGGATTTATACTGCCCCAACTGATGAGGCTGTAAAAGCCGATATCCAAATCCAAAAGGATTTTGGGTACAATATGGTGCGCAAACACATCAAAGTTGAGCCGCAGCGCTGGTATTACTGGGCAGATAAACTGGGGATCATGGTTTGGCAGGATATGCCTTCTGCCGACTCGTATAAACACAACCCGCCGCCGGTTGATACATTGGAGTATAGAAAAGAACTGGAACGGATGGTCGAAACTCATTTTAACAGTCCTTCCATCGTTACCTGGATTTTGTATAATGAAACGCAGGGACAAAAAGCAGCAGACGGCACCAACTTAACGCCAAGAATGTTCAATGTGGTGCGGGCACAAGATCCAACTCGTTTGATCAATCCGGCAAGCGATAATATCTACAAAGATTACATTGGCGATATTTTGGATTATCATTCCTATCCCGGGCCTAAAATTATTGAAAGCCAAACGATGGCTACTGCCTGCGGAGAATTCGGCAGTATCGGTTTGGCTGTGAAAGACCATGAATGGAAGCATGATGCCGGCGTAAGCGGGATTATGCGGAAAACCAGTCAGGATTTGGAGGATACTTACGAAGGATACATCAACATGCTTTCCGAATACAAAGCAGCAAACGGAATGAGCGGTGCTGTTTTTACCCAGCTTACAGATGTGGAGCAGGAAATAAATGGTTTCCTGACTTACGACCGCGTTTCCAAAGTAGATATTCAGAGGATAAAAGCAATCAACGAAAAACTGATTTATCAAACGATCATCAGTAAAGATGAATTGTTGCCAGATGCTTCCACCTCAGCCCAAACATGGAAATACACCACAGCAGAACCAGCATCCGATTGGGTTAAAATCAGCTTTAACGATGCAGCATGGCGTACAGGCAAGGCCGGGTTTGGTGCCGGAACGCCTCCAAACAGCATCATCAATACAGAATGGAATACCAGCGACATCTGGCTTAGGAAAGATTTTAAATCGGGAAAGTTAACGCCTGCTAACCTAAAAAATTTGTCCTTCCATATCTATTACGATGATGATTGTGAAATCTACATCAACGGCCTTTTGGTGGCATCAACTAAAGGACATTCAACCGGTTACGTGAATATTCCGTTAACAGATGCAGCGCAAAAAGCGTTGAAACCAAATGCAGAAAACACCATTGCGGTGCATTGCCATCAAAATGGTGGAGGACAATTTATTGACGTTGGTTTAATCAAAGTAATTTACGGTGAGGATTCCGGATTGTATAAAAAATAAATTTTGATGCTTCTTTTATGCTATAAAATATGGTAAGCTTCCGTTAGCCGACACTGATTTTTATAGGGTAAAAGAAGCATCAACTGTTCATTACCGCGCCGCAGTTAATGTCGATGGTTTGCCCGGTGATTGATTTTTGGCTGAGGAGATAAGCAACCAGATCCGCAATTTCTTCCGGCTGGCTCATCTTTCCCAATGGAACACTTTGAATTGCCATTTTATAAAATTCTTCTTTGCTGATGCCAATGCCATATGCAATTTCCTGCAAGCCTTGCTGCGACATTTCGGTATCTACCCAACCCGGACAAATCGCATTCACCAGAATATTTTGCGGTGCAAATTGTATCGCCCAGGATCGCATCAAACCCAACAAACCAGCTTTAGAAGCACAATAAGCCGAATAATTGGCAACGCCCAAACGTGCCAAAACAGAAGAAGTAATCAGGATATATTTTTCTGCCGATGCTTCTTTTAGCATAGGAAAAAAGGTGTTTACAAAATTGTAAGTACCGGTCAAATTAGTGCTGATGATCTCGTCCCAGCGGTCATTTTCGCCCCAATAATTCTCTCCGCCCACGCCAGAGTTTGCAATAATTCCATCGATAAAAGAAGCATTTAATTGTGCTGCTGCTTTTACAAGTTGCTTTTGATCGCGGATATCAGCCAATAAAATCTGGTGGTTGTTTCCTGAAAGCATTTTCAGCGTTTCTTTTAATGTGTTTTCTGTTCTTCCCAACAAAATACAAGTATGATTTGAAGCAGACAGTTTCTGAGTGATGGCTCTTCCGATACCGCTTCCGGCACCGCTGATGAGGTAGGTTTTAGGTTGCATAATTTGGTTTTTAAAAATTTAAAACTGTTTAAAAGTTATTTATCAAAATATAATTTGTTTTAAAAGAATTTAGCTAAATTTGATTATGGAGAATAATCAATCATTTAAGATGGAACCACCTGTCGACTATTTCTATAACGATGAAGGTAAAGAATGGTCACGAAAACATAATTGGGTTAACACTGAAGATAAAACTCCTAAAGAAGTTTTACTAGAAATTAGTAATCAATTATCTGAACGAATAAACTGGAAAAGCAACATTCATCTTATGGAACAAATTAAAGTATTATTACACATGCAATATGATAGTGGTATCGATACTACTCTTTATGTGGATATGGAGAAACGTATTAAGTCTATTTCTGACTGTGGTAAATACAAATCACATAAAAAAGTAGCAGAAATATTAAGAGATGAAATATCGGAGGCAAAATATAACATTCAATATTTTATCAGAACTTATAATTGGTTCAACCACAAACGATAAAATTCTTCTTCACAACAAAGCTTTCAAACTTTCCAAAGTATCCGCTTCCTCCATTTTCTTATCCTGCCGCCAGCGGAGAATCCGAGGGAAACGCAAGGCAATGCCCGATTTATGGCGCGAAGATTGATTGATGCCTTCAAAACCAATTTCAAAAACCAGTTCTGGTTTTACGGTTCGTACCGGGCCAAATTTTTCCAGCGTATTTCGTTTTACAAAAGCATCCACCTTACCAATTTCCTGATCGGTTAAACCCGAATAAGCTTTGGCGAAAGGCACCAAACGCTCGCCATCCCACACGGCAAAAGTATAATCGGTGTAAAGATCAGCGCGGCGGCCATGGCCTTTTTGTGCATAGATCATCACGGCATCAACCGAAAGCGGATCGATTTTCCATTTCCACCAATCGCCGCGTTTACGGCCAACCTGGTAAGTCGCACTTTTCCGTTTCAGCATAATCCCTTCAGAAACCATGTCTCGGGATTGTTTCCTGATTTCTGCTAAATCCTCCCAGGAACTAAAATTAATGATTGGCGACACCCGAAATATAGTGCTAAAAGAAGTATCACGCTGCAATTGCTCTAATAGGCTGCGGCGTTCGGTTTGAGTTTTAGTGCGGATATCTTCGCCTGCAAATTCCAAACAATCATAAGCAATGAAAGCAACCGGGTTTTCTTCCAGGATTTTTTTGGTCAGGTTTTTCCGGCCGATACGGGTTTGCAGCAGGTTAAACGGCAACGGAAGTTCATCTTTGAAAGTGAGCAATTCGCCGTCTAAAACTGTTCCGTCCGGCAATGCTTGGATAAAAGGATGCAGTTCCGGGAATTTTTCTGTCGCCAGATCTTCGCCCCGGCTCCAGATAAAAATTTCGCCTTTTCGGTGGATAATTTGCGCACGGATGCCGTCCCATTTCCATTCGGCCTGCCATTCATCAGCATTGCCCAAAGTCGTTTGCATTTCCTCCGGGGATTTCTGTTTTTCGGAAGTTTCCTGAATCGGATAAGCCAGAAAAAAAGGATACGGCCGCGAAAGATCGTCCAGCGCACCTTGTTCTTCCATTATTTGCCCAAACGTATAAACGTCCGGGTCCCAGTTGCCCATAATGCGGTGTGTAAGCGTAGGTGCATCCAGCTTGGATATTTCGGCCAATGCTTTCACCACCAGGCTTTGCGAAACACCCACGCGGAAACTACTGGTCAATAATTTGTTAAAAACAAAGCATTCCTGCCGGGACAAAGAAGCCCAGGATTCGGTAAGCCACATCTTGCGTTCCGTTTCATCAAGCTTGTTTAAATGATTGATCTCGGCAATCCATTGGGTGAGGCTTTTATCAGAACTATTGATGCTTTCGGGCAGAAGCAGCGAAATCGTTTCTGCCAGGTCGCCAACTACCTGGTAACTTTCTTCAAATAGCCAAACCGGAATATTTGCCAGTTCGATGGCATAGTTTTTAACCAAAGTAGAATTAATTTGCCGGCGTGGTTTCCGGCCGGTAAATAGTGCTAGCATGTGCATTTTGTCTGCGTCGCTAACCGTTAAAAAGTAAGCTTTGATGGCGTTTACCTTTTCATTGGTTTTGTTGGTTTCGTCGAGGGCAGCGAAGAGGGCGGCGAAGTGTTTCATAGGGAATCGGGATTAGAAGTCTCATTTAAACCAGCCTCATCTAAATCCTCTTCAAAGGAAAGAACTTCCCTTTCTAACGGCAATGCTTCTTTTACACCTGTTTTTTCATCGGTTGCTTCTCCCTTCTCCTTTGGAGAAGGGCCGGGGATGAGGCCTTTTTCTTCGCCAATAAGGCTTTGGTCTGCTTGTATTTCCCCCTCACTTTCATCGCCTCCATACAATGTATGCACTTCATGTGCATCAAACCCAATCTCTCTTAAATATCTTGAAAAGGAAGCCGTATAACCGTGGGTGAGATAAACAGATTCGCAACCGGTTGCATCAATCGCAGCAATTAATCCATCCCAATCCGCATGGTCTGAAAGTACAAAACCACGGTCGGCGGCACGGCGTTTTTTTGCGCCACGCACATTCATCCAGCCGGAACAAAAACCAAATTCAAAAGGCTGCAGCTTGCGCATCCAGTTGCTGCCTACAGCCGATGGCGGCAGGATGATGATACCTTTTCGCAAATCTTCCTTTGGTGTATCGGCAGTAATCCTGACGGTTGGCGGCAGCTCTACACCGTTTCTACGCAGTGCATCGTGGGTATTTTCAATAACGCCATGGGTAAAAACAGTGCCCAGCGAAAGATCAAGGTTACAGATAATGCGTTGCGCTTTGCCCAGCGAATAACCGGCAATGATAGTGGATTTTCCTTCTTCAATATTTTTCTCCCACCAACTGTTAATCTCCTTAAAAATCTGCTGCTGCGGTTTCCATTGATAAACCGGCATCCCGAAAGTACATTCCGAAATAAAATGATGGCAGCGAACGGGTTCAAAAGGAGTGGAAATACCATCGTCTTCTACTTTGTAATCCCCGGAAACTACCCAAACTTCGCCCTGATATTCTACCCGTACCTGCGCTGAACCGATAATATGACCAGCCGGAAAAAGCGAAATCTGGACACCATTTTTATAAACTGTTTCTCCGTAAGGAATAGTTTGGAGTGAAATATCAGCACCCAGACGGTATTTTAATATCTCCCGGGAAAGCTCGTGGGCTAAATATCTTTTGCTTCCGGTACGTGCATGGTCGGCATGTGCATGGGTAAGTACGGCATCATCCACCGGCCGCCAGGGATCGATATAAAAATTTCCTTCGGCACAAAAAATACCGTTATCTGTAAATTGGAGAAGTTGTTTTTTTGCCATGAGCAGGATAACCGGAGAAGCAGTAATTTAGTTTGAAACAAAAAACCTCCGCTGTTTAGCCGGAGGTTTTTACGGGATAAAAACAGCTTACTGTTTTAAGCCAATATAATCTGTTAAAATCTGGCCGGCTTCTATTTTCAGGAAGTCTGCGTCTTTGTCTTTCGGCCGGGCTTCTCCTTTGATTAAAGGCTTTAAACCCAATGCAGCCCTTCTGGCATTATCATGTGCCAATGTTTTAGCGTCCTCTTCGTCCCGTTCTTTTTTAAGTGCCGGTTCGTTTAAAGTAACCGTTTTTTCGGCATCCCTTTTTTTATAGTCTGCAATATCTTCCAGCAGGTTCTTGTAGTTCACATTAGCTTGCATACGCGTATCATGCAATGTTTTAAGCTGAGGGATTACAGAGGTAAAACTGCCGACAGTTGAATAACTGCTTCTGGCGATCATATCAAAAGGCAAGGCAGAAGGTTCGGTATCTTCCCCGTATTTATCTAAAGGAATGGCAGACGGAAACTGAATATCCGGGATTACGCCTTTATGCTGGGTAGAACTTCCGCTGATCCGGTAAAATTTGGCGATAGTTAGGTTGATCTGGCCAAAACTTGCTGGCCCGTCTATTCCCGCAGTTGCTGATTTACCTTTTACACTGGCTAATAATTTAGAAAAAGAATTTCCGATTACCTTGTCCAGGTCAATTGCAGATTGTACAGTTCCTTTGCCATAAGTTTGGGTCCCTACAATTAACCCACGGCCATAATCCTGAATGGCACCGGCAAAAATTTCGGAGGCAGAAGCACTAAACCTATCCACAAGCACTGCAAGCGGCCCGTTCCAGGCAATAGACGGGTCGTCATCGTCATCCTGCTCAATCCGGTTTTTAACATCCCGTACTTGTACAACCGGGCCTGTTTTGATAAACAATCCTGTTAATTGAATAGCTTCCGGCAAAGAACCACCGCCGTCCTGGCGTAAATCCATCACAATGCCGTCCACTTTTTGTGCTTTTAAACTATCGATTATCACCTTTACATCACGGCTGATGCTGCGGTAATTTTTGTCTCCGGCTTGATAAGCTTTATAGTCTAAATAAAATCCCGGTACGTTGATAATCCCGATTTTTAGGGTTTTCCCGTTTAAATTGTAGGTCCTGATCTCTTTACTGGCCAACTGGTCTTCTATAACAATTTTCTCTCGTACCAATTCCACAATTTTCGGGTTGGTCGTTGTTTTTCCTTTGGGAAGGATCTTCAGGCGGACGGTTGTTCCTTTCGTGCCGCGGATCAATACAATCGCGTTATCCAGCCGCCAGCCGATGATATCCTTAAATTCACCGTTTTTTCCTTGTGCCACGCCTACAATCCGATCATCAATGGTCAGCAATTTGCTTCTGTCCGCAGGGCCGCCTTTTACGATTGTTTTGATTGTTACATAATCATTTACAGATTGAAGCGACGCACCGATCCCTTCAAGCGATTTGGACATTTCGATGTTAAATTGTGCTGCATGGGAAGGGTCAAAATAATTGGTATGCGGATCGATGGATTCGGTAAAAGCATCCATAAAAAGCTGGAAAACATCTTGGTTGTTCAGCTTGGCAGACTGCGAAATCAGGAGCTGGTAACGTTCTTTAAGCATTTCTTTATTTTTTGCAAGGTCTGGCGTAGCAATGTTCAGGTTCAGTAGATCATATTTCACGCGCTTGTCCCAAAATTTATTCAAATCCGAAACAGAGGAAACCCAGGGCTGGTCTTCCCGGTTGAACATGAAGCTTTCTTTCTGCGTGAAATCATAAGGTTTGTTCAACTGCTCCAGCGAATATTTGATCCTTTCGTTGTACCGTTTCTGGTAAACATTGAAAATATAAAACACGTGGTTTAGCTCGCCGTTTTGCAAATCATCGTCCAGCTTGGTTTTATACTGATCAAAATCTTTCAGGTCCGAAGCAAGGAAATAATTGTGGTTTTCATCCAGCGATTTGATATAACGGTTAAAGATGACCGTAGAAATAGAGTCGTTCAGCTTGATTTTTTTGTAATTGTAATTAGTGATCATCTCCGTTACTTCCTTACAAACAATCGATTGCTGTTCGTCCGGCTCTATGTTTCTGGAACCTGCCACTTTAATAGGTTGTCCGGGTGTAGCCTGGCAGGCTACAGAAGCACCCAGGATTGCCATCATATATAACTTCTTGAACATATTTTTTATAAACATTAAATTGATCTCAATACCAAACATCCGCCTTTTTAGTAATATAATTTGCTAATCTAAAACAAAAAAAAGACAGTCAAAACGACCGTCTATCCAATGATAACAATATTACAATGAATTGTTTTTCAGCTTCTACCCAATTAATAAATCCTTGCGCTATACTTCTTTTATCGTATAAAAATATTTTTTCCAAGGATGCAAACCGGCAACAACTTAAATTTTTAGATTATGAATTGTGTATTGTTAAACGAATTAGATAAAGATTAAGGTATAATTATTTCAAAAAACAATAACCGGTTCTTTTGTGATTTTATAGGACTAAAAAAGCATTTTTGCAGCATGGAATTTTTAACACAGCCCGAAGCCTGGATTTCACTCATTACTTTAACCATCCTGGAAATTGTTTTGGGCATTGACAACATCATCTTCATCTCTATCCTTTCCGGCAAACTACCTGCCAAACAGCAGGACAAAGGCCGGAAATTAGGGTTGTTCCTGGCGATGTTCACCCGGGTTTTGCTGCTGCTTTCGCTTACCTGGATTATGAGCCTGACCAAACCATTGTTTAATTTGGCCGGATTGATCGGTGTGACAGATAAAGACTGGGTAGAAAAATTAGCTATTTCCGGCCATGATTTGATCCTGATCCTTGGAGGTTTATTTCTGATTTATAAAAGCACGAGCGAAATCCATGAACGGTTTGAAGGCGGTGATGATGAAGAAACGAATGTGAAACAGACTTCTTTCTGGTCAACTATTGTACAGATTGTGCTTTTGGATATTGTTTTTTCGTTGGATTCTGTCATCACCGCAGTTGGTATTGCCAGCCATTTGGAAGTGATGATTGCTGCCGTAGTTATTGCCGTTGGCATTATGATGTGGGCGTCTAATACGGTGGCCAACTTCGTCAATTCGCATCCAACCGTAAAAATGCTGGCTTTGTCGTTTTTACTGCTGATCGGCTTTTCGTTATTGGCCGAAGGGTTTGACCAGCACATCCCAAAAGGCTATTTGTATTTTGCCATGGGCTTTTCTATTTTGGTAGAAGCACTAAACTTGAAATTGCGTTCCAAATCGAAGAAGAAGCTGGGAAATGTAGTGTAAAAGAAGTATCGCTGTCATTTCGACGATAGGAGAAATCTTCATCAAACTACAAAGATATATCTAACTGAAATAAGATTTCTCCCTAAGGTCGAAATGACAGAAATCTATAAACAACTTTAACTATTAACCAACCCGGCAAATCAAACCTTTCAAATATTCTCCTTCGGGAAAAGAAGAACGGATCGGGTGGTCTTCTGGCTGCCCTAATTGGTTGATGAACTGCACTTCCTTGCCGGCATCCAGCGCAGCCCAAGCCAAAACCTGTTTGAAAGCAGGCATATCCATCGCGCCCGAACATGAAAACGTAGCTAGCAACCCGCCTTTGTTCAGCAGCAGCATGGCCAGCCGGTTCAAATCTTTGTAAGCGCGGGAAGCACGGTCCAAAGCCGAACGGGAAGGCGCATACTTGGGCGGATCTAGGATGATCAGATCAAACTTTTCGTCTTCTTCCCGAAACTTCCGCAACTGTTTGTTCACATCGGATTGAATGGCGATGCTTCTTTTAGCACCTAAATTATTGAGCCGAATATTTTTTTTCAAAGTCTCCATCGCCAGCGCAGAACTATCCACGCTGGTAACGGATTCGGCTCCTTGCCGGAAACAATTCAAACTAAAACCGCCGGTATAAGCAAAGCAATCCAGCACTTTTTTGCCCGAAGCATGAGCCGCAACGATGCTGCGGTTATCGCGTTGGTCACAATAAAAACCGGATTTTTGTCCTTCGGAGATGCTTACTTCATACCGGATCCCGTTTTCCTTCACTTCCACAAAATCCGGCGGGTTACTGCCATAAAGCAAACCAAAAGAAGCATCCAAACCTTCATGCGAACGGGAAGTGGCATCACTCCTGTCAAAAATACTTTTGGGCTGAAGTTGTTTTTGCAGTTCATCAATCCAAATTTCTTTTACTTTTTCCATTCCGAGATTCAGGATTTGTACCGAAAGATGATCCGAATATTTATCTACAATCAATCCCGGCAAAAAATCGGCTTCACTAAAAATCAAACGGCAAGTATTGGTTTGATCGTTTAAAACCTCTTTTCGGTTATTTACAGCAGTTTGGATTCGCCCGCGCCACCAATTTTCATCGATAAAAACAGCATCGTCCCATTCCAGCAAACGTACCGCAACTCGCGATTGATTATTATAAAAGCCATAGGCCAAAAAATCACCTTTGCTATTTACCGTTCTTACAATTTCACCATTTTCGGGTTTGCCTTTTACGCTTTCAATTGCCCCGGAAAATACCCAGGGATGGCGTTGCAACACTGCTTTTTCTTTGCCTTTTTTTAAGATTACCGCGTTCATTTAACAGCAAAGGTAAGTTTTGAAGCGGAAACCAAAAGCAGGCCATAAAAGTTGAATTTGTTAAAAGAGCGGGGAGCGGGGTAGCTGCATTGAATTTAAGTTGACAAAAGAAGCATCAGTGTTTGTCATTTGGGACGGAGTGAGAAACCTTTATTAGATTTTTAGGCTGATTCTTGTTGAAGAAGATCCTTTCTATCGCCGGAATGACAGCAGGATGGTGCTGCGCTTGCAGGCGCGTGAGGGATTGCAGTGGAAAGCCCGCAAGCGTAGCGCGGACTTGTATCGGAAAGCCCGGCCCGTAGGGACACGCCCAAAAAAATTCAATGATTTTATGCCGGTAAAAGAAGCATTGTCATTTCCGCAGGGAGAAATCTTTATTGAATTTCAAAGCTTTTTACTTCGATGAAGATTCCTCCTATCGCCGGAATGACAAAGTCAAAATTATGCCGATAAAAGAAGCATTAAGCTTTCATCACCCCAATTTTGCTGCTTTTCCAATCCGGAAAAAGAACCCGGTCATTGTTCACTTTTAAATGCTTATCGGCCACTTCGCTGAACACACTTCTGAAATCGGTTGTAACAGCTACGTCCCGGCCGTCTTTCAGGTTTTCTACGGATAACGGCTGCAAATTGCCATGCACCAAACCTCCGTTTACGGTATTGCCTAGGATAAAATTGCAGGAAGCGCGGCCATGGTCTGTTCCTCCGGTCCCGTTTTGGTGTACGGTACGGCCAAATTCGGTCATGGTCATTACTGTTACTTCGTCCTGGTAGGCATCCAGATCGTTCCAAAAAGCCATCATGCTATTGCTTAAATCGCCAACGTTGCGGGCGAAAATGCCGTTTTCATTGCCTTGGTTAAAGTGCGTGTCCCATCCGTTTGATTCTGTAAAAGCTACTTCCAGGCCAACATCCATTTTAATCAATTGTGCGATCTGTTTCAGCGAATTGCCTAAAGCGGAGTTTGGATAAACCACATTTTGAGCGGGTTTGTAGTTTTTAATGTCGGCCTTTTGCAGCATTTTGATCGCCTCAAAACTTTCCTTGCCGGTTTGTTTAAGCAGTCCTTCGGAGGTTTGATCATACAAATCTTCAAAACTTTTGGCCGCCATATTGGTACCGGAAGGATTGCCGCGCATCTGGATTGCAAAGTCCTGCAGGTTGTTTATGGCAACAGCCGGGTTATCGCCATAAAGCGAGCGCGGCATGGCGGAAGTTAAACTTACAGCAGTAAAAGGAGTAATGGCATCGTGGCCCAGCAAACCGATTGCCCTGTTCAGCCAGCCGCTGGCCGTTCCTTTGTTAAACGGTGTTCCGGATTCCATGTAATCCTGCGCATCAAAGTGCGAGCGCGTATTATTGGGCGAACCGATACCATGCACTATTGCCAAACGCTTGTCGCGGAATGCCTGCTCAAAGCCTTGCATCGCCGGGTGCAAACCAAAATGCCCGTCCAGGTCGATCAAAGATTTGCCAGTACTGTTTTTAGCGGCAGAAATAAATAAACCCGGCCGGGCCGCTTTCAAATATTCATCGGTAAAAGGGGTTACGGCCATCAGGCCATCCATCGCGCCCCGCTGGAAAATACAAATTAATGCTTTCCGCTTGCCGTAAGGTGCAATAAGTTGATTCCCTGCTACTGCTTCAGCTAAAAATGCGGGGATGCCGCCCATCAGGCCAACACCCATCAAGGCTACACCGCCTGCCTTTAAAAACCCTCTTCTGGAAACCATAACTAACTGTATTTAAAGCTTGATATAAAATTAAACTAAAACTAACGACGCTGAAATTCAGGCGAACCAATAATAACACCAACCACCTGTGCCAGCATGGTATTGCTTCCGGTGGAGGCGTTTTTGTTTTTGGCAGAAGCCATGTTCATCGCATTGTTGGGCTGCATCTGCTGGTTTATTGGGGTATTTTGATCCGTATTCGTGGTTTTACTGGCCGTTTCTACTTTTTTCATCAGTTCCGGATCGTTCAGCATCGGCGTCAACCGTTTGATGGTTTCCTCCAGATTACGTTCCGGCAGGATGATTTTACTGTATGCAACCAACGCATTTTGTGCGCTTTCAGGTTCATGGTGATGGTTGAGGGCAACTAAATCAACCGAAACACCCGGAATACGGCCGGAAGCAAGCGCCAGGCCAAAGTTCATCCGGTTGAGCAAAGCACCGGTATTGATCCAGTATTGGCCTTTATCCGGGAAGCCGGTAGGGGCGAGGTAATAATATTTTTTTTCGCCCATTCTGCTGATCCAGGAAAAAAGCTGGTAAGGCTGCTCAATATCGGCCTGCAAACTGCGTACTGCACTAATGGTCAGCTCAAAAGGCGATTTTGTTTTTTCCCTGATCGCAGCCGAACCCCAAAATTCCGGTGCTGAAACCATGGTAACCAATACCTGTTTGATATCGCCGTTCTTTTTCAAAAAAGTAGCAGCCATCTTATCGATCAAACTTTGCGGCGGGTTATCGCTCACAAACCTAATCGCTATTTTGCGGCAGATAAATTTGGCCGTAGCAGGCTGATGGGCCAGCATTGTCAATAAGTCCACGCCTTCCTGATAGCCGCCATCCGGTTCAAAATGTTTACCTAAAACTGTTTTTTCGGTTTTATCATGGCGGTTTGGAGTGAACAAGAAATCGCCTTCGTGCACGTAACCTTGCTGTGCCATCCTGTCGTTGCCCAATCTTTCCGACAGATTTTTCATGCCGGCCTGTTGATTATTGGCCTTCATCGGGAAAACCGTCCAGCCGGTCAGCACTTTGGCTGCCTGGGTAACGTCCTGTTGGGTATAACCGCCATCTACGCCCAACGTATGCAGTTCCATCACTTCGCGGGCATAATTTTCATTCAAGCCCTGCACTTTTTTTACTTTTTGGGGCCGGTTCACCAGCATAGATTTCATTGTGGTATCGCCGTTCATCCGGTTTTGCAGGTTCATCAGTTTTTGGCGTGCCTGCATATTTCCAAAATTTCCCTCGTTAGAAGCAGCACTGCTGAAATTATCCAGGTAGTATAGCATAGCAGGGGATTTGGCAGTGGCCAGCAGCAAATTTGTAAAGTTTCCCAACGAATTCGGACGGATCACGTTCCGTTCATAAGCCGGTATAAACACCGCACAATCGTTTTTGGAAATAGATACGTTGAAATGATTAAACCAGAAATCGGTCATCACTTCCTGTAACTGGTTGTTGGTATAAGCAGCACGAAGTATTTTTTGGTTGATAAACTGGCGGAAAAGTTCCTGCTCGGGTTTCAAACCCTTTTGGTCCATATAATTTTTCAAAAGAGCTTTATAAGCAGGCTTGTCTGTTTTTACAGAATCCTTGTTGATCAGGCCATCCTGCACCGCCATGCGCAAAACCTGACCCGGTTTTGGAAAAGTATGCGCAACTTCTTCATTACTGAGGTTTAAATCATCGTATTTGCTCAAAAGTTGATTAAGCGAATCATCCGATAATTTGCTGTCCAGTTGCTGGTTAAACCATTTTTTTAAGCCGATTTTTACCACATTATCCACCTGGCCGGGGGTGGCACCGTACGTGAAGCGACTTAGCAAATGCGCCGCAGCTTCGCGTTCGGTGAGCCCGGCTTTTTTATAAGGCAGGTCAAAGCTGGGCGATACTGTTTTTGGCAAATAAAAAAAGGAACTCAGCAAAAACGATCCGCTAAAAAGGATCAATAAACCGTAAAACCATTTGGAGGCAGCTTTCATCATATCAAAAATATAAATGCTTTGTTAATGCTGACTGTCAGCTTTTTAAAAGGTTTAGTTTGCTGGGTTTGGCAACTGTTATTTTTTCTGCGGAGAAGTGAGATGCTGTTTTTATCAGGGTTTTTAGAAGGGGTGAAGATCGAAGCTCACGTAGTTATAAAGCATTCAAAAACTCCTCAGCGTTACGGGCTTGTTTTTTGCCTGTTCTAATTAATTTCATTTCTGCAACAGCATCTTTAATGTCCTGTCGCAATTCCTCTTTGATTACTTCTGCGGAAACAATTTCTCCGCCTAAACTTTCTATAAAGCCGGATACTTTTTCGGTTGTTTCGGCGGGAATGCGGATGGTTAAGGTTGTCATGATGCTGTTTTTATCGATATTCTTTTGGTAGAGAAGGAAAATATCAAGCTACCATTTCTTCCTGTTGTTTGGCCTGATATAGATCGTAATACATTTGCAGTCCCAACCAGTATTGCGCGCTGATACCAAAGAGCTTTTCCAGTTTTACGGCCAGTTTTGCAGAGATATTTCTTTTGCCAGCAAAAATCTCACTTAAATGATGTGGTAAAATCTCTAATGCTTTGGCAACGTCTTTTTTTAGTAAAGCACGTTCTTCAATTTCTTCCTGTAAAAATTCTCCGGGATGAAATGCTTCGATTTCGATTTCATTACCGTTATGATCCAAGATTTGGTTGTTCATAAAAGTATAAACGCCTCCTGGCGTTGATTTATGAATAGTGATTGTTTATTTCTTCGATATAAAGAATTTCCAATCGGCTATCCTGTTCATGGTTTATGCGAAAGATGATCCGGTAAGCTTTATTCAATCTTATAGAATATTTGCCCTCGTACTTTGGTTCTTTTAATTTCTCAAAATGCAAGCTTTTAATCTGCCGTAAGTCAGCAGTGTTTTTAGCTTGATTAATTTGAAAAATACGCTTTTTAAAAGCTATTAGAACTTCTGATGGATAAGGAGACTTACCAACCGATTTATTATTTTTAACCACTTCACCTAGAAAGTGATCTTCAATAAATGTTTGCATAAACTATGTTTTATTAAATACTTCTTTTTTTTCGATTTTGCCCATGTTAATTTAATGTAAGATGTGAATGTGATAAGATCAAAGATAATTAAAGCAAACGACATTACCAAAATTTGGTTATTTAAATTTAAAACTTTATTGAATCTTTTTAGCTTCGCAATCAATACTGTTTTTATCACCCCAAAATCAACATGAGATATTATAGTTTTACAGATGATCCGGTGATTTCGCCGGGTGATTTTTTTATGAAATTGGCTTTGGAGGAAGCCAAAGCCGCGCTAAAAGAAGATGAAATCCCGATTGGCGCTTTAGTGGTTTGCAACGGCCAGATCATCGGCCGCGGACATAATTTAACCGAACGGCTGAACGATGTTTCTGCCCATGCCGAAATGCAGGCGTTAACGGCAGCGGCAAACGCAATGGGCGGCAAGTACCTGCAAAACTGCACACTTTACGTTACGATGGAACCTTGCATCATGTGCGCCGGGGCAACGTATTGGTTCCAAATTGGTAAAATCGTTTTTGGCGCGCACGATCCGCAGCGTGGTTTTGGACGGATCAACCAGCGTATCACTCACCCTAAAACATTGATCACCGGCGGCATCATGGAAAATGAATGTGCCGAACTGGTACGCTCATTTTTTAGGAAAAAGCGGATTAAAAGTTAATCCTTTCAGAACAAATCCTGGCTTTGCGCCTTTATGTTTTGTGGCTGATCATCACCCTAAATTCATTTATTGCCGGTAAAAACAGTACTGGTAAAAATTTATATAGGTTTGTGTCCATCACAATTTGTTAACCTTTAAATAAAAATATTATGGCATTCGTACTTCCGGCGCTACCTTACGCCACCGACGCATTAGAACCGCACATTGATAAGATGACGATGGAAATCCACCACGGCAAACATCATCAGGCTTATGTCACCAACTTGAACAAAGCTTTGGAAGACAAACCTGAAGCAAACAGTCCGATCGAAGATATCATCAAAAACGTTTCTAAATTTCCGCCTGCTGTACGCAACAATGGCGGCGGTCATTTTAACCATACCATGTTCTGGACCTTGTTATCGCCAAACGGCGGTGGCGAACCAACAAGCGAAGTTGCTTCTGCAATTAACAGTGCTTTTGGTTCTTTTGCTGATTTCAAAACCAAATTTTCCGAAGCCGGCACCACCCGTTTCGGTTCTGGCTGGGCTTGGTTGTCCGTTGGTGCCGATAAAAAACTGGTCATTAGTTCTACACCAAATCAGGATAGCCCGTTAATGGATATTGCTGAAGTGAAAGGTACACCGGTTTTGGGAATGGATGTTTGGGAACACGCTTACTACCTGAAATATCAGAACAGAAGGCCGGATTACATAGCCGCTTTTTGGAACGTAGTAAATTGGAACCACGTAAACGAACTGTATAAAAAAGCAATGGCTTAATACTTCTTTTATCACCTAAAAAGCGGCATGAATGTTTATCCATGCCGCTTTTTTTATTTTACAACTATGAAAGCAATTGTTTTAGAAGCTGCTGATAAGCCGCTAGTTTTAAAAGAAGTAGAAAAACCGAAGGCTGAGCTTGGCGAAGTCCTGGTAGAAATTAAAGCTGCTGCACTAAACCGCCGCGACTGGTGGATCACACAAGGTAAATATGCCGGGATTAAATATCCATCAATTCTGGGTTCTGATGGTTCCGGGATTGTTGCAGAAGTTGGGCCGGATGTTGACCAGAGCTGGATTGGTAAAGAAGTGATCATCAATCCATCTAATAATTGGGGCGATCATCCCGAATTTCAGCAAAAAAACTTTAAAATTTTGGGTTTGCCGGAGAACGGAACTTTTGCTGAGTATGTAAAAACAGGTGCAGAATACTTATATCCAAAACCTCCTCACTTAACTTGGGAACAAGCTGCGGCCATTCCGCTGGCAGGTCTAACCGCTTACCGTGCTTTGTTTACCAAGGGAAAAGCCGAAAAGGGCGACAAAGTATTGATTGTTGGCGTGGGTGGCGGAACCGGTTCTTTTGCTTTGCAATGGGCTGTTGCTGCCGGCTGCCAGGTTTTTGTAACTTCCGGAACGGGAGAAAAAATTGAAAAAGCAAGACAGCTTGGTGCTGCTGCCGGCATAAATTACAAAGCGCAAGACTGGGCCGAGCAGTTGAAACAGCTTGCCGGCGGTTTTGACGTGATCATTGATAGTGCTTTGGGCGAGGGCTTTGCCAAATTGCTTGATCTTTGTAACCCTGGTGCCAGGATTGTTTTCTTTGGAGGAACGGCTGGCAATATCCCGGAACTGGATGCACGAAAAATATTCTGGAAACAATTGCAATTGCTGGGCACGACTATGGGCACGCAGGAAGATTTTAAAGCGATGCTGGATCTGGTCAACGAACATAAAATCGTTCCGGTGGTGGATGAAGTTTTTGCTTTGGCAGACGCAGAAAAAGCAGTCAGAAAAATGGATAATTCGGCACAGTTCGGTAAAATTGTGCTTACTGCCTGATGCTGTTTTTATGCCTGTAAAAACAGTATTTGTTTAATTTTCATCATGATTAGGCTTCAAGGTTTTCCTGCTTAATTGCCAGGGTGATCGCCAGATTATAAAAATCATGGCTGAACTTTGATGCTGCATTTCCTGCTCTATTGAACTAATAAAATCGCTTGCGAAAAAAATTATAGAAAATAGTGTAAAAATCTTGTTGCTTTAGCTATCTTGGCAGCGCCAATTATTGGAGGCCGCAATAAGTAGTTATAACCTAAATATCCGTTTTTGATATTGCTGTTTATGGGCCGCGCTTGGGTAAGAGATAATGCAGGCCGTAGTGTATTGCTTATCCTAACTTCCGTTGCACTAAATATTATTAAACCAAAAAAGAATGAAGAAGAAGCAAAGTATTTAAACCTAACACCAAATTAAATTTTATCAGCAATGATTGTTAAACCAATAAACTTACCTATATGAATTTAAAACAATTACTCTATCTTGGTTTTTTTACACTAATTTGCTTTGTTGTGCAACCCGCATTGGCACAAAATAAAGTAATTACCGGTAGAATCACTGACAGCAAAGACAAATCAGCCTTAATTGGCGTATCCATTATTGTAAAAGGTTCTTCAACAGGAACAAACACGGATGCAAATGGAAATTTCAGGCTCAGTGCACCGGCTTCTGCTACTACCCTGGTGGTTTCCTATATCGGTTATACTACCAAAGAAGTGGCTATCCCGGTATCCAACAACGTTAACATAAACATGGTATCCACAACCAATGCTTTAAACGAAGTAGTGGTAATTGGTTATGGTACTGTACGTGTTAAAGATGCAACCGGTTCGGTAGCTTCAATAGGCACCAAGGATTTTAACAAAGGCGTTATAGCAACTCCAGATCAGTTATTGCAAGGCCGTGTTGCCGGAGTGCAGGTTACGCCATCAAGTGGCGAGCCTGGTGCAGGTGCAACTATTGCCATTCGTGGTGCAGGTTCTATCCGCTCGGGCGATGGTCCGCTTTACGTAGTAGATGGTATCCCTATTGATAATGGCGGCACGTCTGGTGGTTATGGTGTTGGGGCGGGTAGTTCTTCGGCACGTAACCCGTTATCATTTATCAACCCAAATGACATAGAGAACATTAGCATATTAAAAGATGCCTCGTCTGCAGCAATATACGGATCGCGTGGTGCTAACGGTGTTATTTTAATTACAACCAGAAAAGGACGTAAGGGACAAGGTATTCAGTTTTCTACTAACGTAAGTGTTGCCAGTGTGGCAAAACGCTATGATGTGCTTGGCCGCGAAGACTTTTTAAAAGCTGTTGCAAGTGTTGGTGCCAATGCAGGCACTGTAGCTAATGGTGGTGTTGACTACGGAGGCAATACAGACTGGCAAAAACAAATTTTTAGGACTGCTATATCTCAAAACTACAATTTAGGTTTTGGTGGTGCAAGCAATAAAGGCGGCACCTATCGGGCAACGGTTGGTTATGACGACCAGCAAGGTACTGTTAAAAATTCAGCACTGAAACGTTTGAACGCACGTATTAACGCATCTCAATCTTTCTTTAAAGATATTTTAAAGTTTGATTTGCAATCTTCCTACTCCAATGTAAAAGATCAGTTTGCCCCAATTACCAATAACGCCGGTTTTAACGGTAGTTTGGTTGGAGCGGCAATTCAGTTAAACCCAACTATACCTGTATATGATGCGCAAGGCCGTTTATTTGACATCAATGGTTATAATAGCGACGGTTTTCCGAATGGTAACGGCTTTAGAAATCCGGTTTCCCTGTTAAACCAAATTGACGATCGGGACAACATTAACCGTTACCTAAATAATTTATCAGCAACTCTCAGGTTATTTGAAGGTTTATCTTACAAAGGAAACTTTGGTGCAGATATATCAAGAGGTTTGAGAAAAACTTATTATGACCCAAGAGTAATTGGCTATACGGATGCAATAGGCATAAGGGAACAAAACTTTTCTTCGCCAACAGGCAACGGTACTGCAATTATGCAGCATAATGAGTTGACAAACTATACCACAGAACATACTTTAAACTATGATAAAAAGTGGAGCAACAATAGTTCTATAACTGCATTAGTAGGTTATTCTTACCAAACTTTCAAAAACTTTAACCGTAACGATTTTGGATTTGGAACTTCACAGGCCGGTGTTTTGGTAAAAGATTACAATGACTTTAAAACACACCTTGCTTATCCCGTTGGTGATAGCTCAAGCTACAGGTTACAATCATACTTTGCACGTGTTAACTATTCTTATAAAGACCGTTACATCTTAACCGGTACAATTAGAAGAGACGGCTCAACACGTTTTGGTGCAAATAATAAATATGGTAATTTCCCGGCCTTGGCAGCAAAATGGCGCATTAGCAACGAAAGCTTTATGCCAAAAGGAGGCTTATTTGATGATTTAAGTTTGAGGTTGAATTATGGGCAAACAGGTAACCAGGAAATCCCTTCGTATGCTTCTATTGCCATCAGGCAGATTAATTATAATGGTAACTCAAATCCGCAGCAATACCTGCCTAACCCGGATTTGAAATGGCAAACTAACACTACTTACGGTGCAGGTTTAGATTTTACCATACTTAAAGGCCGTTTAAACGGTTCTGTAGATTATTTTAATAAATCAATTAAGGATCTGTTATTCTTCCAGGATATTGCGCAGCCAGCGTTATCGTCAAGGATCTATGTTAACCTGCCTGGCAACGTAAGAAGTACAGGTGTTGAGCTTGGCTTAAACTTTGCCGCAGTACAAGAGACAAAATTTAACTGGGATATTGCTTACAATATGACCATACTTAAAAACAAGGTTGAAAACTTTGTTGGCCGTAACATCGTAACAGGCAACATTGATGGCCAGGGCCTTTCTGGTGCTTATGCTCAGATAATTGCCAATGGTTATCCGCTGTATAGTTTTAACGTGCCCAATTATGCAGGTTTAGATGCTAAAGGTTTCGGTATTTATCCACAAGGTATTGATGCTTCGACCATACAAGGCAGTCCAAATCCTAAATTTACTGCTGGCTTAACCAACAACTTTAATTATGGTAAATTCAACCTGAGCTTCTTCCTTAACGCTGCAACAGGTTTCCAAATTTACAATAACACAGCAAATGCTTTCTTCTATAAAGGCAACTTAGTGAGTGGTCGTAACGTAACTAAAGAAGTTGCGGCAACCAACGAAAACCCGTTAAACTCTGGCGAAGTATCAACCCGTTTTTTAGAAAAAGGTGATTTCTTAAGGTTGAGTAATGCAACAATTGGTTATACCTTCCCATTAGCAGGAAGCAGAATAAAATCTTTAAGAGCATCTGTAACAGGTCAAAACCTATTTTTAATTACCAAATACAGTGGTTTAGATCCGGAAGTTAACACAGATAAACAAAGAAACGATGTTGCGTCAAGAGGTATCGACTATACATCCTATCCGAAGTCGCGAATATTTACATTAGGGTTAAATGCAAGTTTCTAAAAAAACATGAGTATGAAAAAGATAGCAATAAAAGCAGCAATATGCGGTATAGTTCTGTTAACTGCCGCTGGCTGTGTAAAATTAGATGAGAAGCTTTATGGCTCAAGGTCGTTGGTTGATCCCAATGCAGTAGCAGGTTCGGCTGATCTTGGCGGTGTTTATTCTCAACTATATGGGCAAACTAACCAAGCCAATACATACGCTCTTCAGGAACATCCAACTGATGAAATGATGGGCCCGACCCGTGGAACCGACTGGGGCGATTTTGGTACCTGGCGCAAACTGCATACCCATACTTGGACTGCTACACATAACCAGGTAAATGATACTTGGGACGAGTTGAACATTGGTGTATTTCGTGCGAGCCAGGTAATTGCAAAAGCTACAGATCTAAGCATCAAGGGCCAGGCAAGTTTCTTGCGCGCCTATTTCATGTTTCAAATTATTGATTTGTATGGTCAGGCACCTTTCCGTGACCCTGCTGCGGCAACATCATCTATACCTACTGTATTTGACCGTAGTGCTGGTACCGATTTTATTATTAAAGATTTGGAGTTTGCCGAAGCAAACCTGCCAGCCACTTCTGCAAACATTGGTGTTGCAAATAAATCGGCGGCACAAGCTTTATTAGCCAAAGTTTATTTAAATAAAGCTGTTTACAAAGCAACAACGGTTGGCGGTCCATTCACGTTTGTTAAAGCTGATATGGACAAAGTGATTGAATATGCCAACAAAGTAACTGTTGCTGGTTATTCATTAGAACCGGCTGGTCGCTATTTTCAGGATTTTGCTTGGGACAATTCAACGCAGTCCCGTGGTAATATCTTTGGTTTTTACAATACAACAGTAAGTGCGCCTGCTTCAGCTAAAAACCGTTGGAGAATGGGCTTACACTATAACCAGACACCTGATGGCTGGAATGGGTTTACTACCCTAGCTGATTTTTATAAATCTTTTGAAGCTACAGATGAGCGTAGAGGCGTTGCTTACCCTGGTTTAACAGATAAGATTGGTCTCCGTGCAGGTTTTGCTGTTGGACAGCAGTACGGCCCGGGCGGAGTAGCTTTAAAACAACGAGGCGGACAACCGTTAATTTTTACACCAGATGTTAACCTTAACTTTTCAACAGAAGCACAAGGGATACGGGTGTTTAAATATTTCCCTCAGCCAACTGCTTCCAACACGGTTAATGATGATAATTCAGATAATGATTATGTAATCCTGCGTTATGCTGATGTATTGTTGATGAAGGCTGAAGCACTTATGCGTGGCGGAACAGATCCCTTAGGGAAAAGCGGTATCGAAATTGTTAACTCAATTCGCACACCTCGCGGCGCAAGCGCTTTAACAACGCTTGATGCTGCAACAATGCTTGCCGAAAGAGGCCGCGAATTATACTACGAAGGCTGGAGAAGAAATGATTTGATTCGTTTTGAAAAGTTTAATGACCCTGTTGATCAACGTCCAAACAAAACCGATAAAACCCGTACCATCTATCCAATCCCACAACGTGCCGTAGATACAAACCCTAATTTAAAACAAAACGCGGGTTATTAATTAACAGATGTTTAGATCAATGCCAAGTAAATACTTCTTTTATGCCAGTAAAAACAGTAAGGTTTGTATTTATTTATTAAGGTTTGAAACACTAAAAATATAGGGCTAAAAGAAGCATTGTCTGCTTTTAGATTAAAATAGCCTTAAGTAAATTTATTTTTGCGTACATAAACGTAGCGGTATTGCCGCTACGTTTATTGTTATACATTATGCCAAAGAAGCTTCTTTATTGTGTTTTTGCTGTTTTATTGTTTGCCTTTTCTGCTTGTGATCCGGCCAAAAAGAACACTTTATTTACCTTACAGGATAACCAGGATTTAGGCGTTGATTTTGTAAATACGGTTACCGAAACAGATCAAACCAATGTTTTTACCTTTCGTAATTTTTACAACGGTGGCGGCGTAGCCATCGGCGATGTAAATAACGACGGGCTAAACGATGTATTTTTAACCTCGAACCAAAACGGCAACCAGCTTTACATCAACCAGGGCAACTGGAAATACAAAAACATTACCGAAAAAGCAGGCGTGAAGGGAACCAAATATTGGAGTACCGGCGCCACCATGGTAGATATTAATGGTGATGGCTGGCTGGATATTTACGTTTGCCACAGTGGTAACGGTCCCGAAAATACGCGCGGCAATGAATTATTCATTAATCAGCATAACGGTACTTTTAAAGAAGAAGCCGAAAAATATGGTTTGGTTGACGGCGGTTTATCTACCCAAGCCATTTTTTTTGATATGGACAATGATGGAGATTTGGATTGTTTTGTGCTGAACAACTCTTTTCGGCCGATCGGTTCTTTTGATTTTAGTGCAAATTTAAGAGGGGTTGTTGATGAATTAGGCGGTGCACGTTTGTACCGGAACAATAACGGTCATTTTACCAATATTACCAAAGAAGCCGGTATCTACTCCAGCGATATTGGTTTTGGCCTGGGTGTTTCAGTAGTTGATATTAACCAGGACGGGTTTCCTGATCTGTATGTATCCAACGATTTTTTTGAGCGGGATTATTTGTACATCAACCAAAAAAACGGGACTTTTAAAGAAGATATCCAGAATGAAACCGGCCATTTAAGCCTGGCCTCTATGGGATCTGATATTGCCGACATCAACAACGACGGGCAGTATGATATTTTCACTACGGAGATGCTGCCCGAAGGCGATCAACGCCTGAAAAAGATGACTTCTTTTGAATCATACGATGTTACTAAGCTAAAACAGCACGATGGTTATTATAACCAGTTTATGCAGAATTGCCTGCAGTTAAACAATGGCGACAATACTTTTTCTGAAATTGCTTTTTACAGTGGTGTTGCCGCTACCGACTGGAGCTGGGGCGCGTTGCTATTTGATATGGACAATGACGGCTGGAAAGATATTTTTGTGTCAAACGGTATTTACAAGGATCTTACCGATCAGGATTACATCGAGTTTTTGGGCAACCGGGAAAACATGGATAAAGTAAGCGAGAAAAAAAAGTTTAACTACCGCGATTTTACCGATAAAATGAAATCGACACCGCTTTCCAACTACGGCTTTTTAAATAACCAAAACCTTACTTTTTCCAACAAAGCAGCAGCTTTTGGTTTAGACCAGCCTTCTTTCAGCAATGGCGCTGCTTATGCCGATTTGGATAATGATGGCGATAACGATTTGGTGGTGAACAACGTGAACATGCCTCCCTTCATCTACAAAAATAATGCTGATAAAAACAGCAACCACTACTTGCAGGTAAAGTTGCAGCAGGAAGGGCTAAACAGATTTGGTATTGGCACAACTATCAAAATATTCAACAAAAACACTTCTCAAATCTATTATAATCAGCCTACCCGGGGTTTTCAAAGCTGTACTTCGCCCAATTTATTAACCGTTGGTTTAGGTAAAAATACCAAGGTTGATTCTGTACAAATTATATGGCCGGGCGGCAAATACGAAACCGTTAAAAACCTGAAAGCCAACAAATGCTATACTTTTTACGGTAAAAATGCACTGGCAATTTACAATTTTAAAAAAACACCGATAAAAACAGTATTTAAAGAAACAACGAAAACTTTGTTCGATAGCATCCCGAAACATACCGAGGACGATTTTATCGACTTTGATAACGAAAAGCTGATGCAGCAAAGGCTTTCAATCGAAAACCCTTTTATGGCAGCAGGCGACGTTAACAAAGATGGCTTGCAGGATTTTTATTTCGGCAGCTCAAAAGGTACGGCTGCAGCAATTTATGTGCAGCAAAAGGGCGGGAAATTTAAGAAATACGTTCCGGAGGATTTTGAAAAGCAATCGTACTTAGAATCTGCAGGAGCTGTATTTGGTGATTTTGACGGTGATGGCGACGAGGATTTGATCATTGGTGTTGGCGGTAATGAAGACGAAGCCGGAACGCCCGTTTATTTTCCGCGCTTTTTTGAAAATGATGGCAAAGGGAATTTTCACCGAAACCCGGATAAAACCATTCATGCTGCCGTAAATGCTTCTGTTGTAATTGCTTGCGATTATGATAAAGACGGCGATCTGGATTTGTTTGTGGGTGGAAGAAGCGTGCCCGGCGTTTATGGTTCTTCCCCAAAATCATACGTGCTTCAAAACGACGGAACCGGGCATTTTAAAGATGTTTCCCAACAGGTATTAGGTGCCAACACAAACTTAGGAATGGTTACGGCTGCCAAATGGATTGATATAGATAAAAACGGTTTCCCGGATTTAATTGTAACCGGTAATTGGATGGGCATCAAGAAACTGATGAACAACCACGGCAAGTTTACCGAAGACAGGCAACTGGAAAATTACAAAGGCTTGTGGAGCAGCTTAGAAGTTGCCGACGTTGACGGAGACGGCAACTTGGATATTATTGCTGGCAACTTGGGTTTAAATTCAAAGTTCCGGGCTTCAATTACCGAACCGATGAAGATCTATATTAAAGATTTTGACCATAACGGAACCCGTGAATGCGTTACTTCAATGTACAAATCAGACCATGTTGAATATACGCTGAACATGCGTCCGGATTTGGTAGGGCAAATGCCTTTGTTTAAAAAGCGCTTTTTACGGTACGAAAATTACGCCGGCAAACCTTTTAAGGAGGTTTTTACAGATGAAATGTTAAACCAAGCCGAAGTGCATGAAGTGAACGATCTGGCTTCGGCAATTTTTATCAATGACGGGAAAGGCCATTTTAGCTATAAACCCTTTCCTTTTCGGGCGCAATTTTCTTGCATTAATACCATTTTGTGCGATGATATCAGCAATAACGGTACAAAAACTATGCTGATGGGCGGTAACTTTTACGGTTTTAAACCCGAAATTGGCCGCTTAGATGCCAGTTACGGGTTGTTTTATCAATACAACAAAAACGGGTTCAAATATGTAGAGCCGGCAAAAAGTGGTTTAAAACTAAACGGACAAGTGCGTTCATCCTTAATTATTAAAAATAATAAAGGCGGCAAATATTACTTGTTTGGAATTAATGACGAACCTTTAAAGGCATTTCAAATCAATAATTAGAATGCTTCCTTTAGCACATAAAAATTGGTGTATGGCTATCAGCTATCAGGCATCAGCCATTCGCTTACCAGTTTTTTATGGCATAAAAGAAGCATCAGCATCAATCAAACAAAAAAAACCAAGCCGCAACTTCAAAAGCATCTATGCAACGATATTTATTGATTTCGAGTTTACTATTTTTTGTTTTCTGCTGCTCCTGCAAAAAGGAAAAAGCTGGCGAAACCATATTTAAACTATTACCTGCATCGCAAACCAATATCAATTTCGTTAATAAAAATACCGCAACAGATTCGGTCAATATTTTGGATTACCTGTATTTCTACAATGGAGCGGGCGTTGCTTCGGCAGATTTTAACAACGATGGCCTGGCCGATCTTTATTTTGTATCGAACCAGGAATCAAACAAGCTTTACCTAAACAAAGGCAATTTAAAATTTGAAGATATCACCGCAAAAGCAGGCGTAGCCGGAACCGGAAACTGGAAAACCGGCGTAACCATTGTTGATATCAACAACGACGGCTTTAAAGATATTTACGTTTCTGTGGTTGCAAATTACAAAGGCTTTAAAGGGAAAAACCAATTGTACATCAACAACCACAACCTTACTTTTACTGAAAGTGCCGCCAAATACGGGCTTGATTTTGCTGGTTTTTCTACCCAGGCTTCGTTTACAGATTATGACAAGGACGGCGATCTGGATATGTTCCTGCTCACTTCGTCCGTTCATAGTAACGATACGTATGGCGATTCTACCCAGCGTTTTAAGTACAGCCATGATGCCGGCGACCATTTGTTTAGGAACGATAACGGGCATTTTACCGATGTAACCAAAGCTTCGGGCATTTATGCTGCGCCGATTGGTTATGGTTTGGGCGTAAGTGTAGGCGATTTAAACAACGACGGCTGGGACGATATTTATGTGAGCAACGATTTTTTTGAGCAGGATTACTATTACGTAAACCAGCACAACGGCACGTTTAAAGAGCAACTAAAAAGTGCATTTGGGCATACCAGTTTGTTTTCGATGGGCAATAGCCTGAGCGATGTGAATAAAGATGGCCAGTTGGATGTGTTAACTACTGATATGCTGCCCGAGAACATTAAAGACCTTAAATCGACTATTAATGATGAGCCTTTGGATATTTACAACCAGGAGGTAAACAGCGGTTTTTATTACCAGTATTCTAAAAACTGTTTACAAATAAATGTGGCCAACGGCAAAAAATTTATGGATATGGCTTTGTATGCCGGTGTGTCAGCTACGGATTGGACATGGTCGCCTTTGGTGCAGGATTTTGATATGGATGGAAGAAAAGACCTTTTTTTTTCCAACGGAATCAAAAAGCGCCTGAACGATATGGATTACCTGAAATATTTGGGCGGGCCAGGCTTTGTTAATGATTTTAAAGCAGGCAGGCGTTTTGATAAAGAGAAGATCAACAAAATGCCGGATGGCGCGGTACATAACTTCTTTTATCAGGGAAAAGATCAATTAAAATTCGCAGATATTTCTGCTGCCAACGACATGCAGGAACCAACTATTTCTGCCGGTTCTATTGCGGTTGATTTGGATAATGACGGCGATCTGGAAATTGTTACCAATAATATGGATAGTCCGGCTTCTGTATATCAAAATACAACTATGGAAAAGCATCCGCAAAACAAGCCTGCTTTTGTCAGCTTTAACCTAAAATATACAGCAAAAAATATTGATGCAATCGGCGCAAAACTGTTTTTAAAATCTGGAAACACAGTTGACCATCAGGAAATACAAACCAGCAACGCTTTTGAAAGCAGTGCGAACACTAACCTGCTGTTCACTTTTTTGCCAAGGGACAAACCTGTCGAACTGCTGGTTGTCTGGCCGGATAATTCTTATCAACTCATTAATCAATTCAAATTCAACCAAAAAACACAATTGGTTTATGATTTTAGGCAGGTAAAAACAGCATCTAACATAGAAATGATAGTTCAGGATTTTATCAATCCGGTGCAGCAATTTGAAAGTAAACCTGCTCCGGCAAAATTAATAGCGAATGTAAAAACCTTTGACACTCCCGATTTTAATTATTACTACTTGTTGCCGCATGCTTATTTGCCGCACACGTCGGCAGTAGCGGTTGCCGATGTAAATAATGATGGTTTTGAGGATGTGTATATAGGCGGCATTGCCGGAGAGGAAAAGTATTTGCTGGCAGAAGATGGCAACGGCGGGTTTAAAAAGATAGCTGTGCCTGCTTTTAACCAATTTCCGGATTATGGGGATACGGATGCCCAATGGATAGATGTAAACCAGGACGGATTGTTGGACTTAATTGTTTCCACTGCTAACCATCCCTTTATGGAAGATGATAAAACCATGCCACCGCGTTTATACATCAACAAAGGGAACAATCAATTTGAGTATAAAGCGCTGCCTAAACTGCCGGGTTACTTCACCAAAATGTTTTTGTACGATTTTAATCAGGATGGTTTAAAAGATGTATTACTAACTAAAAGTATTTCTTTCCGGGATTATACCGCGCCTGCACAGCAAGTTATATTGCTTAATACCGGAAAGGGAAATTTTACAGTTGCGCCAAAAAGCAAGTACCGGGAAATTACTCAAATTCCTTATATCACAGACGTTACTTCGGCAGATGTTGACCTGAACGGAAAACCGGATTTGGTGATTACCGCAGAATGGCAGCCAATACAAATCTTTTTAAATAACGGGAAGCAGCTTTCCAAATTTACTTCGCCTGTTTTAAAGGATTTAAAAGGTTGGTGGCAAACTGCCGCCGTTACAGATTTAGACAAGGACGGCAAAGCGGATTTAATAGCCGGAAACTGGGGCCTGAACAATAAATTTAATGTTACTGCCGAAACACCGCTTTTTGCCTACAACAGCGATATTGACAAGGAAGGTAAAAATGATTTGATCCTATCTTACAATTATCAGGGGAAATACTACCCGTTTCGGCCAAAAAATGATCTGGAGCAGGAGTTGCCTTACATCAAAAAAGAATGGCTTAGTTTTCAAAAAATGGCCGATAAAACAACGGCCGAAATTTTTAAAGATAAGATAGACGAAACACACAAACTCTCAGCAAATACTTTTAGCAGTATTTTTATCAGCGATGTTTTGCATGCTAAATCTTACCAGGACTTGCCTTATCCCTATCAGCAAGCACCTATTCGTTCTATTGTTACCATGCCAAACAATGCGTTGTTGATCAACGGAAATTTTTGGGGCGTGATTCCTTACGAAGGGAAATACGATGCTTTGGGTTTGGCTGGTTTAAATTACGATACAAAGCAAAAGCGTTTTTTTGCGCCGGATTACTGGGTTAATCCAGCATTTAACTTTCAGGAAGTAACCTATTTACATTACATCAAAACAAAAAATACAACGGTCATGCTGTTAATGACTTATGAAGGAAAACTATTTATTGTGCGTTAGCCAATACTTCTTTTATCGACATAAAATTGGTATCGAAAGATTTTTTAGTTTTATAACTTGTTGATTTTTATGCCGATAAAAGAAGCATCAGCAATTAGTCCCCGCTTTCTGATGACTGCATCAAAATATTGGGTAATAAATTTTAGTAACCCATTTTGATGTATCTTTTTCTTTAGATCGGTCGGTTACCAAGGATTCGTAAGGCATGGCCGGCGAAATCAGTTTATGGTCTTTTTTGTACTTTTCTAATTGGTTAAAAGCGTTTTGCGTGGTATTTAGGCCGCCTTTTATGCTGGTTTCCAATAAATTTCCGCCTAAAACCATTTTGTTAATGAGCATACCTGTTGCCGGTTTTACCGCTTTAGTTATCGGTATGCCAACCATTACCTGATATTTTTTTAGATCAGTTTGATGTACGTTGAGCATTGGCGCATCAGTTTCTGCAACATGTTGTTTCCGGATTTCCTGTTTCAATTTACCAACCAACTCGTAAACTTTGTTCATTTCCGGATATTGCTGCGTTACAATATTTGTAGCAAGAATGGTTGCATCTTTCACTTTGGTAATCCTGACATCCATCTGGTAAATGTTCCGGTCATCTTCTAAAAAATACTTAAAATGCAGCAAAACCTCGTTCATATCGTTTTTAATCCTGTTCATTTGCACGTAAGTATTAAAACGGTCAATTGGGTTTAAGCCCACTGTTTCAACACTGCTCCAGGTTAATTTTACTTTATCAGCATCGGTAGCAATAAAAGAAAGCTGTGTGTTAAGCTCCAGTTCAGGATTGGCAACAGTAAGCACCACATCATCGTTGTTAAGCTGTTTTATAGTGTACAAATGTTTGCGGTATTGGTATTCAAAATCAGAAGTAGCAGTTCCGGGCCACCACTTTTTCCATTCTTTTTGATGGGTTAAAAACTGAAAAACATCGGCATCAGTAGTAGTAACGGTGATGTTGTTATTGATGGAAATATTGGCCGGGATAAAAAGATATACAGTAGCTAAAGCAAGGATTAGCAATAGTAATAGCCCGGCAAAAATTCTTCTTAACATAAACAACAATAAGATTTTAAGGGTAAAAATGCGTAAATATCAGGCTTCAAAGAGTTTGGAGCAGTACTTTATCAGCGGCAATAATGCTGGTGCGAATTACTGTTTTTTTAGGCGATAAAAGAAGCATTCTCAATCATTACCAAATCAATTAAATTAAAAGTGATTAACAAAGAAGGCTTAGAAAAATAAAGCCTGCTGAAGTCAGCATATTGTTTGCTAAAGCTGTTGCCCAGTACGGTGTGTTTTATAAACAGCAAACTTTTGCTGCATTTTAAATTTCTTAAAATTGTGATAGCTGCTTTTGCTTGCCTAACTTAGCTGCATCAATTTATTTGATAACCTAAACAATATTAATCAGTTGCATTGTACAGTAATTATGACTGTACCTTTATTCTTTACAACTATCCATGAGAAAAATAATTACCGTTTTATTTATTTTAAACCTGCTACAATCAAATGTTTTCGCACAAAATATTAATCCCTGGCGCATCAAGGCTGATCGTATTGATCCGGCAAACTACTATGGCGTTACCGTTGCCAACGGCATGATTGGCGTAGTTTCTTCGCCCGAGCCTTTTAAAGTGAAGAACGTGGTGCTGGCCGGGGTTTATGATCAATATGGCCGCGGCCGCGTAAGCAACTTCCTCAACAGTTTTAACCTGCTGAACATGAACCTGGACATCAACGGTAAACGCTTGGATGCTAAAGCCGTCAGCAATATGCAGCAGCAACTGGATATGCAGCATGCTTCTTTTACCACTACTTTTTCTTATGCTGATGAAGCGACCATCAAATACACGTATTATTCCTTGCGCCAGTTGCCGTTTACGGTTTTGATGGATGTATCGATCACAGCAAAAAAGGATTTGACCATTACGCCGGCCAGTGTGATGGAAGCGCCGGATGCTTTGCGCGAAGTACAGAATTATTACAACGAGATTGACCGGCCGCACGTAACGCTGAAACTGTTGACTTCTACGGCAAAAAGCCCGACCGGCAAATTGCAGCTTTGCGCTTCCACCAGTTTTTTGTTTCCTGAGCCGCACGGGCAGGAACCAGCCGTGATTCACGAAATGTGGGACAGCAACATGCACCTGATGAAATTTACCAAAAACCTGAAAGCCGGGGAAACATATACCTTTTCGGTAGTTGGTTCTTCCATTACTTCTGCCCACCATGATGATCCGCTGAACGAAGCTGAACGTTTAACCATTTTTGCCCGTTTGGAAGGACACGACCGCTTGTTAAAATTTCATAACCAAGCTTGGGACGAACTGTGGAAAAGCGACATCCGGATTGAAGGAGACGCGCAGGCGCAGCAGGACATCCACAGCATGTTGTACCATTTGTATTCGTTTTCGCGTGCCGGAACTGCTTTTTCTCCTTCACCGATGGGGCTTTCGGGTTTGGGTTATAACGGACATGTTTTTTGGGATACGGAAGTTTGGATGTATCCGGCATTGCTTGTTTTACATCCCGAAATTGCAAAATCATTGGTCGAATATCGTTTTGAGCGATTGGAAGCTGCCCGTCGGAATGCGTTTTCGCATGGTTTTAAAGGTGCAATGTTCCCTTGGGAAAGTGCCGGGACTGGCGTAGAAGAAACGCCGGTTTGGGCTTTGAGCGGCCCGTTTGAACATCATATCACTGCCGATGTGGCCAACGCTGCCTGGAATTATTACTGTGTAACGCAAGATAAAACCTGGCTGCGCGAACGCGGCTGGCCAATACTTTCTGCTACTGCCGATTTCTGGTCCAGCCGTGTAGAACGGAACGGTGCAGGGCATTTCGACATAAAAAATGTGGTTGCTGCGGATGAATGGGCAGAAAACGTGGACAACAACGCATTTACCAATGCAGCGGCAAAAGTCAACTTGCAAAATGCAGCGGCAGCAGCCAAATTACTGGGCATCCAAACCAACAACGATTGGGCTTTGGTAGCACAAAATATTCCGATTCTAAAATTGCCCAATGGCGTAACGCAGGAACACGCTGCTTATCACGGCGAAGGAATTAAGCAAGGCGACGTAAACCTGTTGGCTTATCCGCTGAAAACGATAACTGATCCGGCACAGATCAGAAAAGATTTGTTATACTACGAAACGCGTATCCCCAATGAAGGAACTCCGGCGATGACACAGGCCATTTTTGCTTTATTGTATTCCCGTTTGGGCGATGGTGAAAAAGCGTATCACTGGTTTAAAGATTCCTACGAGCCAAACTTAGTTGCACCTTTTCGCGTAATTGCAGAAACGAAAGGCGGCACAAATCCGTATTTTGCAACCGGAGCCGGTGGGATTTTACAAAGTTTGCTGATGGGTTTTGGGGGATTAGATATTACACCAAACGGAATTGTTCAAATCAAAAGTAAATTACCCGCAAACTGGAAATCTTTGAAAATAACCGGGGCAGGCATCAATAAAACTACCTATACCGTTAAATAATTGAAAAAGCATTTACCCAAACTTTTACTGGTTGTCTTCCTATTTGATGCAACAGGTTTTAAACTTTTAATTAATTCTGATTCAGAATGAAACAAATCCTATATACACTTACTTTAGCCGTAATTGTATTTTCTTCCTGCAAAAAAAATGATTATAAAAAAATACTGCATAACCCTGCCTTTTACAGCAGAACGGTACACGAGTTAAACAGTATTGTAATGGGTAACAATTTTACACCGGTTGTTGCTTCCAGAAACTATGCTTACGCCAATATAGCCGCTTACGAGATAATTGCCGCCGGTTATCCTGCACATTATACTTCCTTAAGCGGCCAGCTTAACGGTTTAAAGGAAGTACCAAAACCTGCAGCAGGAGAAAAAATAGATTTTGAATATGCTGCATTATTGGCTTTTTGCGGCGTTGGCCAAACCGTTACTTTTCCCGAAGGAAGCATGCAATACTACACCGATAGTTTACACACTATGGCAAAAGAACACGGAATGCCCGAAGCGGTAATTGCTGCATCCGAAAGTTATGCCAAACGGGTTACCGAAGCCATTGTAAAATGGAGCAAAGGTGATAATTATTTAAAAACCCGCAGCGCTTCTAAGTATTCGGTAAAAAGCAATGTAACCGGCCGTTGGATACCAACGCCACCATCGTATGCAGCAGCAGTTGAACCGCATTGGCAGGAAATCAGGCCGATGCTGATGGATAGCGCCAGTCAGTTCCGGGTTCCTCCTCCTCCTGTTTATAATGTGAGCGATAAAAACAGCAAGTACTATCAGGAAGTAAAATACATGCTGGATGTTACCAATAAACTTACGCCCGAGCAAAAGGATATTGCTGATTTTTGGGACGATAACCCGGACAAATTAAATGTATTAGGGCACGTGCAGTACATCACCAAAAAGTTTTCGCCTCCGGGGCATTGGATGAGTATTGCCGGTATTGCTGCCGAAAATGCCAAAGCAGATTTTCCGACTACGGTTTATGGTTTTGCCAAAACTTCCATTGCTTTGTACGATGCTTTTATCCAATGTTGGGATGCAAAATATTTCTACAATACGGCGCGGCCGGAAACCGTCATTAATAAATTTTTTAATGCCGATTGGCGGCCGCATTTACAAACACCGCCTTTTCCCGAATATACTTGTGGCCATTCCACCATTTCTTCGGCAGCAGCAGCAGCATTAACAAGTGTTTATGGCGATCATTTAGCTTACCGAGATACCTCGGAACTGGAGTTTGGCATCAAAAGCCGCACCTTCAAGTCCTTTTATGCAGCGGCCGAGGAAAATAATTGGGCGCGTTTTTATGGCGGCTTGCACTTTCATAATTCTTGTATGGTTGCGCACGAATACGGCAAAAAAGTGGGCGATTTGGTGGTTGATAAATTGGTGATGAAGAAATAGGAAAGCTTTCTATCATCAACTTTTGCCTGATAAAAGAAGTATCAGGGTGATTTGCAATTAAAATGTTTCACCTAAAACCTGCTGATAAAAGAAGTATTTATTTAATTTGATAACGATCCATCAAATTTAACAATACACCGTTCGTCCAGCCGAAACCATCCTGCAACGGATATTCGCCGCCGCCGGCTTTCAACTGCGTATCCGTTACATTGTATTTCTCCATCAGCTTGCCGGTTTCTTTAAAAACGCGGAGGTTAGTTTCGATCCAGCGGTTAGTAATTTCTTTGGCTAAATCATTCTGATGGTATTTGGTTAAGCCATCAATGGCGATATATTCCAAAGGTGCCCAAGCATTCGGCTCGTCCCATTGCTGGCCGGTTCGGTTGTTGGTGGTTACTAATCCGCCGGGTTTTAAAAAATCAGCCTTTAATACTTTGGCTACAGATTCCGCCTGACTGCTTGTGGCAATGCCAAATTCGAGCGGAAAAGCACCGGCTAAAGTTTCTACCGGCGATTGCTTTTGCTGCCGAAAATTATAATCCAAAAACCAACCCGCTTTCTCATTCCAGCAATATTTCCGAATGGCTTTTTTGCGCTGTGCTGCTTTTAGCAAGTAAAAATCCTGCTGCTTTTTATTGCCCTGCAAAGCGTAAGATTTTGCGATGGAAGTTTCCAAATGAACAAGCAAACAATTGAGATCAACCGGAATAATTTGCGTAGTTTGAATATCGGCCAGCTTTTGCGAAGGGCCAAACCAACGACTGCTAAAATCCCAGCCGGAAGCCGCCGCCGCACGTAGGTTTCGATAATAATCCGGCAGTTTCTGTTTTGTTAGTTTGGCCGAGGTAACATCTTCTTTGTACGATTCTTCGCGGGGCTGGTCGCTGTCGTCCCAATACCGGTTCAGCAATTCGCCATGAGGCATTTTTACAACTAATTTGTATGCTTTTCCTGTTGAAAGATTTGCAGAACCTTGCATAAAATAAGCGTATTCCTTTAAAAGCTGTGGCTGATAACGAATATAAACCTGGTTGCCTTCATCTTTGGCCAATAAATCCAGCATCATCGAAAAAAATGGCGGCTGGCTGCGGGTTAAGTAATAAGTACGGGTTCCGTTAGGGATGTGTCCGAAACGGTTAAGCAGGTAAGCAAAGTTGTCCACCATATCGCGGATCACTTGCGTTTTATGGCTTTCCTGCAAACCCAGCATCGTAAAATAAGAGTCCCAGTAATAGGTTTCACGGAAACGGCCTCCCGGAACAATAAAATCATGCGGTAAAAGAAGCAAGGAACCTTTAGAAACGGTATCGTGCCGGCGGTACAAAACTTGCCACAACGTATCAATGTGTTCGCGGATACCAGCATTTACATCGCTTTTAAAGTTTTTACTTCCTGAAACAGATTCGTTAAAATGTGTATGTACAAAAGCTTTAAGGTCAAAGCCTACTTTGTCTTTTTGCGCTTTGTAATCCCGCATAATCAATTCGGGGTTTTGTTTCGGGATCGCATCAACAAAAGTTTTGTTATCGGGATAAACGCTGTTCAATTGAACCGCTTCAAACAAGCCCGGATATTGCTGCCGAGGAGAAAGATATTGCGCAAAAGCACCATTTAGTAAAAAAAATATACAGGCAGCAAAAATCACGGTTTTCATAAAATACTTCTTTTACAGGTATAATTTTAGATAGCTTTTGGCTGTCATCTCTTGGCTATTAATATGAAGTAATAAGCTTGCAAAGGGCTGAAAGCTGAAAGCCTTCTTCCTACTCCACCGTTACCGATTTTGCCAAGTTTCGCGGCTGATCAACGTTGCAGCCACGCATCAAAGCAATATGGTAAGCCAGTAATTGCAGCGGAATAGTGGCCAGTAAAGGTAAAAAAGCTTCGTCTGTTTGCGGAATTTCGATCACATAGTCTGCCATTTTCTTTACTTCGATATCACCTTCGGTAACAATAGCGATTAATTTTCCGCCGCGGGCTTTTACTTCCTGGATATTGCTGATCACTTTTTCATAAGAAGAATGCTTTGTCGCAATAAAAATAACCGGCATGGCTTCATCAATCAGCGCGATCGGGCCATGTTTCATTTCGGCAGCCGGGTAGCCTTCTGCATGAATGTAGGAAATTTCTTTCAGTTTTAAAGCGCCTTCCAAAGCAACCGGGAATGCGCTTCCCCGACCCAAAAACAAACAATTTGGCGAATCTTTAAACTTAGCGGCTATGGTTTTGATCTTATCGTTGGTTAAAAGGGTTTGCTCGATCAGTTGCGGAATCTGGTTCAGCTCCGTTAATAAACTAATGAGTTTGCTTTGCGAAAGCGTGCCCCGAACTTGTGCAATGTAAAAAGCAATCAGCGTTAAAACTGTAACCTGTGCTGTAAAAGCTTTGGTAGAAGCCACACCAATCTCTGGCCCGGCATGTGTATAAACACCGGCATCGGTAATACGAGGAATGGAAGCGCCAACCACGTTGCAAATGCCAAAAATGGTTGCGCCTTTATCTTTTGCCAAACCTAAAGCAGCCATGGTATCAGCAGTTTCGCCGGATTGGGAAATTGCTATGACCAAATCTTTTTCGGAAATAATGGGGTTGCGATAACGAAATTCAGAAGCATATTCTACTTCAACAGAAATGCGCCCGTATTCTTCAATCAGGTATTCGCCAACCAGACCTGCATGCCACGAAGTTCCGCAGGCAACGATAATGATACGGTCTAAGTTTTTTAATTTCTCTGCGTATTCCGTCAAACCGCCTAATTGCACGCGGCCTTGCTGCGGATAAATGCGACCGCGCATGCAATCGCGTACAGAACGCGGTTGCTCGTAAATTTCTTTCAACATAAAGTGGTCGAAACCGCCTTTTTCCAGCATTTCCAGCTTCAGCTCCAGTTCATGCACGTAAGGCGTTTGGACAACGTTGTCAATGCTCTTGATCAGTAGGTTGTCCCTGCTAATGATTGCGATCTCATTGTCGTTTAAGTAGATGACATTTTTCGTGTATTCCACAATTGGCGTGGCATCAGAAGCAATAAAATATTCCCCTTTGCCAACGCCGATCACCATTGGGCTGCCTTTGCGGGCTGCAATTAATTGATCAGGTTCTTCGCTGCTCATGATCACAATGGCATAAGCACCAATTACTTGGGTCAAGGCTACACGTACGGCTTCTTTTAAATCGAGTTTTGTTTCTTCCTGGATATTTTCAACCAAATGGATCAGAACTTCTGTATCCGTATCGCTTTTAAATTCATGGCCTTTTTCAATCAATGCTTCTTTTATCGTAGCATAATTCTCGATGATGCCATTATGGATGATGGTCAGTTTTCTATTACCGGAAGAGTGCGGGTGCGAGTTTCGGTCGCTTGGTGCGCCATGTGTGGCCCAGCGCGTATGGCCCATTCCGGCCGTACCTCTCATCGGAATATCTTTTACAAAATTTTCCAGGTCGCTTACTTTTCCGGCCTTTTTGTAAACTTTAACTTCCTGATCTAACAATGCAACACCGGCACTATCATAACCGCGGTATTCTAAGCGGTGCAAACCTTTCATGATGATTGGGTAAGCGTCCCGAAAACCAATATAGCCAACAATACCACACATAGAAGCTGTTTAGTGTTTTTTTAAATCTTGTTTTGATACTTCTTCAAATTTCGCCAATTATTGCTATGCTTCTTTTATCCCATAAAAAACAGGATCCTTTTATGGTTGATGGTTCATTGATAATTGCCCGTAGCTGATATCTAAACACCAATTTTTTAGTGCTAAAAGAAGCATCAAAACAAGATAAACAAAATTTAAACAAGTAGGCTTACTGTTTTTACTTAGTTAAAGCAGGCGTATAAATAATGTTCAGTTTCATTTTGTAGGCTGATGTTTTATCACCGCCTGCAACCAACCTTGCTGCATTGTAAATGGAACCGGTGCTGTATTCTATTGTAGATGTATTATAAATATCGGCCGGAGCAAGAAAAGTCCCGTAGTCCATTAATTTGCCTGATATCAAATCCTGAATATAGCCGGTAATTATGAAATGATATTCGTTTTTAGTTGAACTATAAAATCCTCCGAAATTCGGAATATTTATAAACCTGGAATCGTAACCAGGATTTTGATAGGGTATGAGGTTGGCATCAGGTACATAAGTACGCTGTTTGGCAATATTATAACGATACATAGTAAGTCGTGGAGCCGGTAAAAACGGATAAATTTGCGTACCTGCCACGGGCGTTATAATTAACTCTGCGCGGTTTAAGGCAGCATTACCGATCAATTGTTTCACATTGGTAGCCAAAGAAGGAAAAGCGATTTTTGCCCTTAGGCCTGCTAAGCCCTGCAAATAAACAGTGCCTGATGATTTGGTGCTGCTTAATGCTGCCGGAATGACCGTACCGGTATAATCATGTTTGATTTGTGAAGCAAAAGTCCCGGATGCAGGAAAGGAAGCCATTACCGTATCAATTGTGCCTGTACTGTTGTTGTTTTTATAATAAATGTTCAAAGCGCAGGAATCTTTCAGCAAATAGAAATTACCGCCAGGGCCACCTGTGGTTTGTGTTTTATCAAAGGTTAGGTATAAGCCTTTAAAGTATCTTTTAAAAGCTTCTGTGCCGATTAGTTTTGAGGAGTCGGTAAGTAGGATATTACTTTTAACAAAAGCAGTATTTAACGGTATCCTGATCTGCGGCAATAGCTTTTTGACCGTATCCTTTTGACCGATAACGATCTGCAAAACTTTAACACTGTCGTTTGGCCTTGCTTTAAAACTACGGGAACCAATTAAAGCAGGGTTATAGGCCCAGGCTTTAGTGTTATAATAGGTGATTTGGTCTAACGGCTGTTCGCTCAACTGATACACATTGATCTTATAGTTGGTTGACGTGGTATCGCCATAAAAACCTTTGGCGTAGCGCAATACCAAAACAACAGAATCCACGGTAACGTTTGCGGAAGGTTTTGTAAAGGCAACGCTGCCGGGCGTACCGATGGACATGGCTACATTAGCTTCCGTGATGCCAAAAATAGGGTCCTTAAAGTAAGCAAGGGTGGAAATATATTGACCCGAACTGTTTCTAAGGTTATTGGTTACTACACTGTCATCCCTTAATGTATTGGTATTGATGGATACAGTATCCAGCAAAGTCCCGTTGATAATTTGTGAAGGGTCTATTGCCAAACCTACAGCATCCGGTTTTTTGCAACTGCTTAAAATAAAAAGACTTATCAACAAAGTCAATAAGTCTGTTTTGACAAACTTCATATACGGTTAAATCTTATGCAACATGTACCAATTCATCGTTGGTGATTTCTTCGTAAAAATTGTAAAAATTTTCCGAATTGGATGTTAAATCATATTCTAAAACGGGTTTACCAGCCTTTTTAACATTATTTAACAGTTCCGGGCTAAGCTCATTACTGCCAATAACTAAAGCATCTGCATACTGCAAAACACCCATATCCAAAGCAGCACTGGAGCCTTCTTTAAAAACTTCCATTTGTTTTTCCGTCATGCCATTCATAGCTGCTTTCTGTAAAAAATCAGTACTCAGCGTTTCTTCAAAATCATTGTTGTAGAAGGAAGAAATTACTTTAGCGTTTTTGAAAGTCGGGTCATCTTTATAACTGGTTTTTACATAAGCAGGAACCAAAGAGGTGAGCCAGCCGTGGCAATGGATAATATCCGGTGCCCAGCCTAATTTTTTCACAGTTTCCAGCGCGCCTTTACAAAAAAAGATCATGCGCTCATCATTGTCTGCATAAAACTTGTTTTCTTTATCGCGGAACACATACTTGCGCTGAAAATACTCCTCATTGTCTAAAAAGTAAACCTGCATCCTGGCAGCGGGGATAGAAGCTACTTTGATGATCAGCGGGTTGTCATTGTCGTCAATAATGATGTTCATGCCTGACAGCCGGATCACTTCATGTAAACGGTTCCTTCGTTCATTAATGTTTCCAAACCGTGGCATCAGTATCCTGATCTCAAATCCTTTTTCCTGCATGGCCTGCGGAAGCTGACGGGTGATTTCGGAAATTTTAGAAAGTTCAAGAAATGGCGACATTTCTTGTGTAATAAACAAAAGCTTCGATTTACTCATCTTCTATTAATGTTAATTATATGTAAAGGAATTTACAATTGCGAGTACAAAGATAGGGATTATCTTATGATTAATCAATCAATTATGCAAGTGGATGACAGGATATTTTAACCAAATGTTCAAATTTGAACTCAAATCATTCAAGCTTGGAAATTATTAAAACAATTGCGGCACTGCAAAATCATCTGCAAAAGCAAAGCAGCCAAAAACCGGTAGGCTTAGTGCCAACGATGGGCGCACTGCACAATGGGCATTTATCCCTGATAAAAACAGCACAAACGCAGGCTGCAATGGTGGTTTGCAGCATTTTTGTAAACCCAACCCAGTTTACCAACATCAGTGATTTGGAGAAATATCCGAAGCCGGTTGAAGCTGATCTATCAAAACTGGAACAAGCGCAATGTGATATTTTGTTTATGCCGGACGTACAGGAAATGTACCCGCAAAAGGAGCATTGGCATTTGAATATTGGCGAGATAGAACACCGTTTGGAAGGTAAGTTCCGCCCAGGCCATTACCAGGGCGTGATGCAAATTGTGTACAAGCTTTTTATGGCTGTGAAACCTGACTTGGCTTTTTTCGGACAAAAGGATTTTCAGCAAATCCGGGTGATCGAGAAAATGACAGAACTGAAAAAGCTGCCGGTAAAATTAGTAGTCTGCCCGATCATCCGCGAAGCAGACGGACTGGCAATGAGTTCCCGTAATATCCATTTGAGCGATCAGGAACGGAAACATGCGCTGGTATTATCCTGGGCATTATCTCAACTTAAAAAAAGCTATGTAAAAGAAGCATCGCCCGAATTACGCAAAGAAGCAATGGAGCTGATTTCGGCTGAACCACAAGTACAGTTGGAATATCTGGAAATTGTAAATATGGATAATTTGAACCAGGACACAAGCGATCCAACTCAAGGCATAATTGCGCTTCTGGCTGCAAAAGTTGGCCAAACGCGGCTGATCGATAATATGATTTTAAGTTGAAAATGCAGGTTTACGATAATCATAAATCAATATTAACTTTGCTGTATGGTTATTCAGATTTTAAAATCGAAAATTCATCGGGTCAAGATAATGCAGGCCGAACTGAACTATGTGGGAAGCATTACGATAGATGAGGATTTGATGGATGCCGCCAACATTATGGCCAACGAGCGGGTACAGGTGGTAAACAATAACAATGGTGCCCGTTTTGAAACTTATGCCATAAAAGGGGCACGCGGTTCGGGAACGGTTTGTTTAAACGGAGCAACGGCACGACTGGCACAAGTTGGCGATATTGTAATCATTATGTCGTATGGTTTTCTGCCCATGGAAGAAGCAAAAGCTTATGGACCTATTTTGGTTTTTCCGGATAAAGACAATAAATTACTGTAACGATGGCAGATAAATTAGCGGTTATCAGAAAAAAAATAGTTGACGTAAAGCAGGCTCAGCGCATTATTGCTTCTTGGCGCATAACCGAACAAACAATCGTTTTCACCAATGGCTGCTTTGATATTCTGCATGTCGGACATATGATGAGCCTGGCTGGTGCGGCTTCCTTTGGCGACCGTTTAATTGTTGGGTTAAATTCTGATGCTTCCGTACGGCGGTTGAAAGCGGCTGGAAGGCCAGTCCAAAACGAAGATGACCGGGCCTTGCTTTTGGCTGCCATGCACTTGGTGGATATGGTTATTGTTTTTGAAGAAGATACGCCCGAAAACCTGATTAAAGCCATCCAACCGGACGTTATGGTAAAAGGCGGCGATTATAAAGTAGCAGATATTGCAGGTGCAGAATGGGTTTTAGAACACGGCGGAAAAGTAGAACTTATCCCTTATCTAGATAATAGTTCCAGCACCAAAATCATCAAAAAGATCAGGGAAAGCCTGTAAAATATAAATGTTTACAAGTTTATTTAGGTTTTCGCCCTGCATTTCCCCTCTTGAGAGGTGCGGGTGTGTGTTTCTGCAATTGATAATAAAAAAATCAACATGAAAAAAAAATATTTCAACATCCTTCCCGTTGCAGCAGCTTTATTCCTGCTGCATACTTCTTTTACCGGCATAAATTTAAAAAACGGCATCTGGCTGGCTAAATTAAAAACGGCTTCCGGCCAATATATCCCTTTTAATTTTGAGTTGAAAGATAGTGCCGGCAGAAAGCAAATGACGGTCATCAACGGAAAAGAAAGGTTTAAAGTAACTGATATTACCGTTAAAGGTGATTCTGTTTTGATAAAAATGCCTTTGTTTGATACCGAAATCAGGGCAGCTTTAAAAGAAAATGTGTTGCAGGGAAACTGGGTGCGGCACATTGGAAGCAAAAATATTTTGATCCCATTTTCTGCCGAGGCCAATGCTTCCTGGCGTTTCTTTTCCTCTCCTGCAAAACCAAAATTTAATATTTCCGGCCGGTGGTCTGCTGTTTTTACCGATGAAGATTTGCAGAACAAAGATGTTACCGTGGGCGAATTCCGGCAAAATAGCAATGATATTACCGGTACGTTTTTAACTACCACCGGCGATTACCGTTTTTTGCAAGGAACGGTTTCGGGCGATGATTTGTATCTGTCGTGCTTTGATGGTTCGCATGCTTTTTTGTTTACCGGAAAGATCAGCAATGAGCAAACCATTACCAACGGAAAGTTTTATTCCGGGGCTTCTTCTGTTCAAGTATGGAATGCGGTGAAAGATGAAAACGCGAAACTACCGGACGCTTATTCGCTTACGGTTTTAAAACCTGGTTATAAAAAGATTGATTTCACTTTTCCTGATCTCGATAAAAAACCAGTTTCGCTTTCAGATAATCAGTTTAAAAACAAAGTAGTGATTTTACAAATCATGGGTTCCTGGTGCCCGAATTGCATGGACGAAACAGCCTACCTGGTAGGTTTCTACAAAAAATACCATGTAAAAGGAGTACAGGTTTTGGGTTTGGCTTACGAGCGGACAACAGATTTTGCCACTTCCAGAAAAAATATTGAGCAGTTGAAAAACCGCTTCCATATTCCGTATGATTTGCTGATTACCGGATATACAAACAACAAAAACGAAGCGGCCAAAAGTTTGCCCGCTTTATCTGCTTTTGTTGCTTTTCCAACCACTATTATTATTGATAAAAAAGGGGATGTCCGTAAAATCCATACCGGTTTCAGCGGTCCCGGGACCGGAGATCATTATATCGAATTTACACATGGGTTTGAAACCCTGATCGATCAGTTGCTAGCAGAAAAATAAGCTTTATCTTCCTTCAAAAGCACCAAAGATCATCTTTAAAATAGCTAATACAAATGCAAATATCGCTGCTGTAAAAAAGCCATCTACTTTAAAACCAGTCAGCATTTTGGAAACCAGCAATACCATGCAAACGGTAATCACAAAAGAAACCAACCCTAATGTTAAGATATTGATCGGGAAAGTAAGTATCCTCAGCAAAAACCCGATGGTTGCATTTACCACCGCTAATAAAACGCCGGTAAGCACGGCTGTAAAATAACCGTTTACGTGTACGCCGGGAATAATTTGTGCGGCTATAAAAACAGCAAACCCGGTCAGTAAAATTTCAATGATGAATCTCATAGGGATCGTTATCAATTGCAAATTTATCATTATTAAAAAGCCATGCTAACTTTTATGCCATAAAAACAGTATTTAAATAAAATTGATTCCTGCAATAATGGTATTAAAGGCTTGACTGTTAAATATTTTATCTACATTTGTATGATTAAAGAAAAGAGGGGGCATCGTCCCCTCTTTTCTTTTAACCGTTAATTTTGAAAAATGAGTATTGAGCAGCAGGTAAAAAACCTGGTAGAAGAGAAAATCAGCGGCCGGCCGGAACTGTTTTTAGTGGATATAAAAATGCACACCAACGGAAACCTGATCGTGCTGGTAGATGGCGATCAGGGGATTGGGATACAGGATTGTGCGGCAATCAGCAGGCATGTGGGTTTTCATCTGGAAGAAGGGAACGTGATCGAACAGGCTTATAACCTGGAAGTTTCTTCTCCCGGGATTGATTTTCCTTTAAAATCTGTCAGGCAGTTTCAAAAAAATATCGACCGCACTTTGCTTTTGAAATTAACAGAGGGCAGCCAAAAAGAAGGCAAACTATTGGCTGCCGATGAACAAGGCATATCGATAGAAGAAAAAATAGCTGTAAAAGGCAAAAAAGCGACGTTGGCAGAAACACGTTTGCTATACAATCAGCTTCATGAAACAACAGTTTTAATATCATTTAAATAAAACCTTTTCATACTGTTTTTATAGGGATAAAAACAGCATGAAAAATTGAACAAAAAATTTTAGTGAAAAAATGAGCAACATAAATTTAATTGATTCTTTTCAGGAATTTAAAGATTTCAAGAACATCGACCGCCCAACGATGATGAGTGTGATGGAAGATGTTTTGCGGAGCATGATCAGGAAAAAGTATGGTACAGACGAAAATTGCGACATTATCGTGAACACCGATAATGGCGATTTGGAAATATGGCGTACCCGTATGGTGATGGAAGATGGTTTTTCTGAAGATGACGACCTGGAAGTAGAACTGGCAGAAGCAAAAACTTATGATCCGGATTTGGAAGTGGGCGATGAACAGATTGAATTGATCACGCTGGAAAGTTTTGGCCGCCGGGCAATTTTGGCTGCGCGCCAAACATTGGTTTCCAAAATCCTGGAACTTGAAAAAGACGAGATCTACAAAAAATACAAAGACCGTGTTGGCGAAATTGTAACCGGAGAAGTTTATCAGGTTTGGAAAAAAGAAACGCTGATCCTGGATGATGAAGGCAACGAATTATTGCTTCCGAAATCGGAACAAATCCCGGCAGATTACTTTAAAAAAGGAGATGCTGTACGGGCGGTGATCCATAAAGTGGACATGCTGAACAGTAATCCGAAAATTATCATCTCCCGTACAGCCCCGGAGTTTTTGCAGCGTTTGTTTGAACTGGAAGTGCCGGAAATATTCGACGGTTTGATTGTGATAAAAAAAATTGTCCGCGAGCCGGGAGAACGTGCAAAAGTGGCGGTAGAATCTTATGACGACCGGATTGATCCGGTTGGTGCCTGCGTTGGTATGAAAGGATCCCGCATACATGGGATTGTACGCGAGTTGAAAAACGAAAATATTGACGTTATCAACTACACGACCAATTTGTCTTTATATGTGCAGCGTGCTTTGTCCCCTGCTAAAATCACTTCTATCAAGCTGGATGATGAAAAGAAGACAGCAGCCGTTTATTTAAAACCTGATCAGGTATCTCTGGCTATCGGCCGAGGAGGCCACAACATAAAACTGGCAGGTAAATTGACGGGGTATGAAGTGGACGTTTACCGCGAAGTGGATGAGCATGAAGAGGACGTGGACATTGAAGAATTTTCTGATGAAATAGACGGTTGGATCTTGGATGAGTTCAAACGGATTGGCCTCGATACAGCAAAATCAATATTGAACCTAAGTGTTGATGAACTGGTAAAACGTACTGATTTAGAAGAGGAAACAGTGAAAGAAGTGTTATCGGTTTTGCAGTCAGAATTTGAATAAAAATAAAAAAACAAAATTAAAAAATGTACTTTTGTGTAAAAGTGCAGAAAGCAATATAAATGTCAGAAGACAAATCTATAAAATTATTTAAAGCAGCAAAAGAGCTGAACATTGGCACCAGTACAATAGTTGGTTTCCTGAGTGGAAAAGGCTATAAAGTAGAGAACAAACCTACGACCAAGCTGGAAGGCGATATGTATGAAGCTCTTTTGAAAGAATTTCAGGGTGATAAAAACATAAAAGAAGAAGCGAAACAGATTAGCATCGGAAAAATAAGAAAAGAAGAAGCTGTTCAGGTGGCGGAAAGGCTCGTTGCTTTTTCTGGACGGGAGACAGAACATCAGGAAGTGCTGATCAAAAACTCCGGCAATTACGCTGATACTGCCCGATCTGCATTAGCACCTGGCACGAAGGATAATTCTTCCTTGCCTGGTGTAACGGTGGTAGGTAAAATGAATTTAGCTGATTTGAACGGTAAAGGCCGCCATGAAAAAGAGGTGGTAAAAGAAGTACCTGTTGCTGAAGTTAAACCCGTTGAAATAGTTAAACCGGCCGAAGCAGTAAAACCTGTATCAATTAAGCCGGAACTAATTCAGCCTGAAGTAACCAAACCGGTTGCTGTAATAGAGCCTGTTCAGCAGAAACAATTGGAAATTATACCCGTTCCGGCTTTTGTAGAGGAACAAAAACAGGCAGTCATAGAAAAAGAGGTGGTAAAAGAAGCACCAAAAGCGGAAGCACAACCTACACCAGTTATAATTCCGCCGGTTATAGTTAAAGCACCCGAAGCAAAAGTACCTGAAGCTGTTAAAGTTGCAGAACCGGTTGCAGTTGCGCCGGAATCACCAGAGGAGGCGCATTCGGAAACAGATGTTATTCGGGCACGGGCAGACCGTTTAAGCGGGCCAAATGTAATTGGCAGAATGACTTTGCCGGTCAACCCGCCGAAACGTAAGGATCAGCCGGTAGCTTCTTCTAACGCTGGCAGCAATAGTGCTGCGGATCATAAAAGAAAACGCAAACGTAAAGAAAACGCTCCGGGGCAACCGCCTCATACAGGCCAGGCTCCAGGTTCCCGTGGCCCGAATACACCTGGCCAAGGTTCCCATGCCCCAGGTCAAAGTAGCAATAACCAACGCCCGGCAGGGACTGGTGCCGGCAACCGTCCGCCGTTCAACAGAAATACGAACAATGCCAGGCCTGATAACAGAAATGTACCGGGAAATAACCGGCCAGTGGCATCCGGACCGAAAGAAGAGCCTACAGAAAAGGAAATCCAAGACCAGATAAAAGCTACTTTAGCCCGATTGAGCGGTGCCGGTAAATCCAGTAAGTTCGCGCAGCGTTCAAAGCTTCGCCGTCAAAAACGGGACGATTATGCTTCCTCTGCAGAAGATGCAGCAATGGAGCAGCAATTGCAGTCCAAGATTCTAAAAGTTACCGAATTTGTTACGGCAAACGAACTAGCTTCTATGATGGATGTATCTGTAACCCAGATTATTTCTACTTGCATGAGCTTGGGTTTGTTTGTTTCTATCAACCAACGTTTGGATGCAGAAACGCTGACTATCGTAGCCGATGAATTTGGCTATGAAATAGAGTTCGTGAAACCGCAGGATGAAGAAGGCAGTTTAGACGAAGCAGATGCAGCAGATACTTTAATACCCCGTGCACCGATCGTAACCATCATGGGACACGTAGATCATGGTAAGACATCTTTACTGGATTTTATCCGCAAGACTAACGTTATTGCTGGTGAAGCTGGTGGAATTACCCAGCACATTGGTGCTTACGAAGTTACTTTAGAAAATAAAAAGAAAATTACTTTTTTGGACACTCCCGGACACGAAGCTTTTACCGCTATGCGTGCACGTGGTGCCCAGGTAACGGATATTGTGATCATTGTTATTGCCGCGGACGACAGCATCATGCCGCAAACCCGGGAAGCAATTAACCATGCGCAAGCGGCTGGTGCGCCAATTATTTTTGCCTTTAATAAAATTGACAGGCCGGGTGCCAATGCAAACAAAATACGCGAGCAGTTGGCTGCCATGAATATTTTGGTGGAAGATTGGGGCGGAAAATATCAGGCACAGGAAATTTCTGCAAAAACCGGTTTAAATATAGATGTTTTACTGGAAAAAATATTGCTGGAAGCAGAATTACTGGAACTGACAGCCAACCCAAACAAACGTGCAATAGGAACAGTGATCGAAGCTGCTTTGGATAAAGGCCGCGGTATTGTAACGACTGTTTTGGTTCAGGCAGGAAAATTAAAAGTAGGCGATCCGATCCTGGCAGGTTGTTACAGCGGCCGTGTTAAAGCATTGACTAACGAGCGCGGACAACGCGTGGAAGAAGCCGGACCATCAACACCTGTGCAAGTATTAGGTATGCAAGGTGCGCCAACAGCAGGCGACAAGTTCAACTCCATGGAAAGTGAAGTTGAAGCCAGGGAAATTGCCAATAAGCGTTTGCAATTACAACGCGAACAAGGCTTGCGTACACAAAAGCACATTACGCTGGATGAGATTGGCCGTCGTTTGGCAATAGGAAACTTCAGAGAACTGAATATTATTGTAAAAGGTGATGTGGATGGTTCTATCGAAGCACTTTCCGATTCCTTGCTGAAACTTACAACCGACCAAATTCAGGTTAACATTATAGGAAAAGCAGTCGGGCAGATTTCAGAATCTGATGTATTGCTGGCTTCGGCTTCGGATGCAATTATTATCGGTTTCCAAGTCCGCCCTTCAGGCAGTGCCCGTAAATTAGCAGAACAGGAACAAATTGATATTCGTTTGTATTCCATCATTTACGATGCCATTAACGAGATTAAAGCAGCTATGGAAGGTATGCTGGCCCCAACATTTGAAGAGAAGATCGTGGCCAACGTAGAAATCCGGGAAACCTTTAAAATCAGCAAAGTAGGTACCATTGCCGGATGTATGGTTTTGGATGGAAAAATCACAAGGAACAGTAAGATTAGGATTGTGCGCGATGGTGTAGTGGTTTATACTGGTGAACTAGCTTCTTTAAAACGTTATAAAGATGATGTAAAAGAAGTAGCGACAGGATATGAATGCGGCTTGAACATTAACAATTTCAACAATATCGAAGTTGGAGATATTGTAGAAGCTTATGAAAATGTAGAAGTAAAAAGAAAGTTGGCGTAAATTCCAATATTTATATGAGTTATTACAAAGCCTTACTATTGAAAAAATAGCAAGGCTTTTTTTTGATGCTTCTTTTACCGGGTTAAATATTATATCTTTTCATAAAGTTAATAGTATAAGAGCCTGTTTAAATTTATATCATAAAAATTTATAATACTTTTTTTATGCCTGTAAATCCTGTTTTTGGATGCTGTTTCGATACAAAAAGTACAATGGGCCAATGATTTTTATGTGATAAAAGAAGCATGGAAAATATATTGAACAAAATTTAAACAGGCTCTAAGAGCCTGTTTAAATTTATATCAGAAGAATTTGTTTGCTTCTTTTAGGCATATAAATTTTGTGTTTATAATTTATATGACTAAAAGAAGCATGAAAATTTGATAGTTTTTAGGTGATAAAAGAAGTATAGAAAATAAATTGAACAACATTTAAACAGGCTCTAAGAGTTAGAATATAAATTTTATCGCCGGAAATAGTATAAGTCAATATATGGATCAATCTAATAGCACTAAAAAATCTTCCGGTACTGTAAATTATAGTTTTGTTGATACCATCCGTTGTATTTCAATGATGGGTATTGTATTCTTACATTGTTCTGTTTTTTGGGGTTTAAAATACAAAAGTTTCCCGGAAGCGCTAATTGAAACAGCAGCAATGCAAATTTTAAAATTTTCCACTATTGCATTTTTTCTAATTGGCGGATTTTTAATCAATCATAAATTTAACGAATACAGTGCAGGGCAATATTTAAGAAACAGGTTTAAAAACACAGTCAAGCCCTGGTTGTTTTGGGTAGGTGTGTTCTTTGTTTTAGATGTAGTTGGTCAGGTAATTATTTACTTGCGCTTTGGAAGTAGTGATGCTTTTGATAATTTACCATTGTATCTGATTGAAGAGACAGGGCACATTTTGTTCTATACTTCTTATTGGTTTATTCCCAATTTTTTAATTTGTATTGCTTTGCTGTTGATTTTTAAAAAGCGTCTGTACAATATATGGTTTGGTGTATTTTTAGGGATCTTATCTGTTTTTTACAGTATAAATTTATATAGCACTTGGGTTCCTACCGAGCATTCCACTGCTTTGTTTGGGTTTGTATTTTATCTGTGGCTTGGCGTAATGCTAAATAAACATTTTCAAAAAGTAATGACCTTTATCAATAAAATATCTTGGAATAAACTGATCCTTATAAATATAATATTCTTTATTCTAAGCGTGGCAGAAGGAATTTACTTAGCCCGGTTAAGTTCAGAAGATCCATTCGATACATTAAAGTTTACAAATATTCTTTATTCTTTAAGCATATTTGCTGCCATGTTAAAGTTAGGAGGTATAAACTTTATACAAAGCAAATTAAACCCAAGACAAACCACCTTTGGAATATACCTGATTCATTATGTATTAATTGTCAATCTACTGCCATTGATTTTTACTCCTTTAAAAATAAACAACACTACGTTTAATGTAAGCGGCAATATAATTTTTACACTTGTACGATTTGTAATAGTTTATCTACTAAGCTTTTGGTTAACTATAGGAATCAGCAAAACCAGGATGAAATGGGTTGTAGGCCAGTAAGTAGTAGTTATTGGATTTATAGGGCACAACAGGAAATTCCGCAGTTTAAAATGGATGATATGATATAAACAAATGACTAACCTTTTTAAAAAGAGGCCAATATGCGGCTTTAATTAGTATAACCACATGTGAAATAGCCAGGTGCAAGAAATCAGTATAACTTTTACCTTAATTTTTCAATTCTGTTTAAACTTGTATCCGAAAAAATGATAATACTTCTTTTATCATATAAAAATTAGTATTATGTATGCATCTTAAAAACCATAAAAAGTTTAAAGTTTTTTAAGGCATAAAAGAAGCATAGAAATAACCTGAATAAATTTTAAACAGGCCCTGGATTTTAAAGTTTACAATAACATTCCTTGTTTATAATTTTAACAGTTTTAATTAGATGAACGAGGATAAGTTAACTATAGCAGTGCTGATTTCTACCTATAACCGGCCCGAAGCATTAGAGTTGGTACTGCTGAGCTTATTGAAACAAACCCGTTTACCAGATGAGATACTAATTGCTGACGATGGCTCAGGGGCAAATACAAAAGCATTGATAGACCATTACCGAAGCTTGTTTCCTATTCCGATAAAACATGCGTATCAGGAGGATAAAGGGTTTAGAAAATGCCTGATCCTAAATAAAGCTGTTAAATTAGCAGAAGCCGAGTATATCATTGAGATTGACGGTGATATTATTGTAAATCCTAAATTTATTGCCGATCATACACGTGCTGCGTCCAAAGGGTACTTCGTGCAAGGCAGCCGTGCGATGCTTACCGAGGCAAAAACCATAGAGATATTCAAAACCAGACAAATTAACTTTCATTCGCTATCTAATGGTGTATATAGCCGGTTTAATGCTGTCCGTATCCCGTTATTGTCTGTTTTTTTTAATCCCGATCCGCGTAGTTCATGGAATGTAAAAGGATGTAACCTAGCTTTCTGGCGTCATGATTATATACGGGTCAACGGTTATTATAATGATTTTGAAGGCTGGGGCTGGGAAGATTACGAATTTGCCGCCCGCTTAATTAATGCCGGTATCCTGAAAAAGCGCTTAAAAATGGCAGCCATCAGCTACCATATTTTTCATCAGCAACACGACCGTGAAAACTTTTTGCCCAACGAGCTCATCTATCGTAAAACAATAGCGGAAAACCTTACTTACAGCAACAGCGGCTATCATGAGGTTTAAAGCAGGTAGAGTAGTAACACTACCAAGGTGAAGATTACAAGCTTGATAATTTTATAGCGGTTAAGCCGGAAAGGTTGCGGGTGCTGTTTATAGAAACTGCCATCTGTGCGTAAAGCAAATCCTTTTAAGTAGCCATCTGTTATATTTCCCCATAGCCTGCCCGCTTCCAAAATATTTTTATGCCAGGTTACCTGGTAAGCTACAACAGGGCTTAAAGATTTGCCAATTTTAATAGTGCGGTAATAATTAGTAAGTAACTCAGCTAAAATTTGTGCAAAGGCTAATAAAAACAACCATTTTACTGATACAGAAAACATAATACAGCAAACCGATACTATCAGGATTAATAACAGTGTTTCAATAGTGTTTGTGAAGTCGTAGTAGGTATATAAATTAACGGGATGGAGTTTGGCAACTTCTGACGCTCCTTCCCCATATAAAAACATTCTCTGGGTTTGTACAGAGCCATTGTCCCACCATTGATGTTTAACTACTGCATCGGGTACTGCCTGATATTTTTTCAAATGGTTTTCAAATGCGTTCCTAAACAGTAGCTCCATGTCTTCGGTACTTTTGGTAAGCTCAGGTAAGAATCGGCGGTTACTAAGTAAGCTACGATTAAGTATTATATTAGCTGTTGCCAACCAATACATATCTGCCTCTCGTCTGGCCAGTTGAAAATGAGTAGAAACCCCAATAATTTGCAGTGCTTTGGTTACTGAATTAATAGGCGGTGGAAACTCGGTTACACCAACAAAGCCTAAAGCATCTGGTTTAAGTAAAATTTGCCTGGCATAAGCACACAATAGATCGACATTGGGAAGTACATCATCATCTAATAGTAATATCCATTGGCCCCGTCCGGCATCTATACCTTTATTACGGGTTTTCGAAAAGCCAAGGTTAACAGGATTAATGAGTAGATGTACATTATTGCGTTCACTAAGCTGCTGAATAGAAGCTGGAATCTGTAAACTCGGGTTATCTGCAACAATATAATAATTAATAATAAAGCCTTGAGGCAACTTTAGGTTCAGCATTGGTATCAGATATTGTTCATCCAACCTATAAGAGGGAATTACGATATCTACGCTTACTGTCATAGTTGCAAAAGTAAAAGTATCTCTATTATAAACCGATCTTACCTAAACAATTCTATTCTTGTATGCATTCCAAATTGCTGACGATAAGAAATTTATAGTATTGGTTTTTTTTGAAAGAGGATGATCAAATAAAGTGGTGATTGTATTTTTATTGTTACGGTCAATAGAATTTCTTACCACCCAATACTCCTTATATTGCTTTTTAAATGCCCTTGTATAGATCACGTCATCAATTAATTCTTCCCTATACATCCAGTTGATAATATTGAGTTCTTCTACAAAATTCAAACCACTTTTATATGCCTTGCCGCTTACGTCCTGATCGTGTTTCCTGAAATAGTTCAATACTTTTCCACTGATATGGGTTTTGCCGTGCCTTGCAATTTCAATCCAAAAAAGGTGGTCACCAGAAAATTTGAATGTTGTAAATTCGGATGTTACATATTTGAATTTTTCTCTTTTAAAGATGGCCATACTTGCATTGTAAATGGACACCTTTACAGCCAAGTAATCTTGGATAAAAACTTTACTTTCTATCATTTCAGATAAATAACGATGGTTAGACTGCCATTTTATATTATTACCCTCAGTAATATAAAACATCTGACAATAACTTATTACACATTGATCATCCTTCTTTATACCTTCAACAAGAGTTTGTAAAAGTGACGGTTCACACCAATCATCACTTTCAGCGATCCAAACATACTTTCCTTTGGCAAGGTTAATGCCTTTTTCCCACTGCAAGAACGGACTTCCGCTATTTGCACTATTGAATATAATATGACTGATCTTTGGATTTCCGGCGTATGGCTCTATTACCTCTTTGCTGTTGTCTGTAGAACAATCATCTAAAATGATCAACTCGAAATCTTGAAAAGTTTGATTGAGTACAGTGTCTATTCTTTGTCTCAAAAACGGGGCATGATTATAATTGGGTATGATAACAGAGACTTCTATCACTGGAATTAAGATTGATTGTAATTATCTAAATATATATAATGATAAGCCCTTTCTACAACTCTTTTGTTATAATTTGTTATAAAAAGAATTCATGCCCATCTATTTGCTTTCCTTCTTACTTATCAAAAGTTTGCATATCAATCAACCTTTTGTACAAGCCATTTTTGTTGATGAGTTGTTGATGATTCCCCTGCTCAATTATTTTTCCGTTTTCCAAAACCACAATTTCATCTGCGTTTTGGATAGTGCTTAAACGGTGCGCAATAATTAAAGAAGTACGGTTTTTGGTGAGGTTGTTCAAAGCGTTCTGCACTAATTTTTCCGATTCGGTATCCAATGCCGAAGTAGCTTCGTCCAAAAACATAATTGGCGGATTGCTTAAAACGGCACGGGCAATAGAGATCCGCTGTTTTTGCCCACCGGAAAGTTTCGAGCCGCGGTCGCCGATGTTGGTTTGGTATCCATTTTCAGTATTTAAAATGAACTCATGTGCATTCGCAATTCGTGCAGCGGCTTCTACTTCTGCCTGCGTAGCATTTGGTTTGGCAAAAGCGATGTTGTTGAAGATCGTATCATTAAATAAGATAGATTCCTGGTTCACAATGCCCATCAAAGCACGAAGCGAATCGGTTTTTACATGCTGAATGTCTTTTCCATCGATCAAAATCCGTCCGCCTGTTGGTTCGATAAATCTTGGCAACAAATCCATCAGCGTAGATTTCCCCCCTCCGGACGGGCCAACCAAGGCAATATTTTTTCCTTTCGGAATGATGAGCGATACTTCTTTTAGCACCTCTTTTTCTTGGTAAGCGAAAGAAACATTTTCCAAACGGATGCTATCAGAAAAAGTATCGATAAAAACAGCATCGGGCGCATCGGTGATTTTTGGCTTTTCATCAATCAGTTCCAGCACGCGCTCGCCTGCTGCAATACCGGAATGGATGTTGCTAAAAGCATCAGAAATCGCTTTTGCCGGCCGCATTACCTGGGAAAACAAAGCGATGTAAACGATAAAATCCGCAGCTTTTAAAGAAGAAGTCCCTGCAATGATCAGCGAACCACCATACAAAACAATTCCGGCAACCATTGAAACTCCCAAAAATTCGGAAACTGGTGAAGCCATTTGCTGACGTCGGGCCATAGAACGGATTATGCGCGAATAATTATTGTTTTCAGTGCTAAATTTTTGTTTGATAAAAGCAGTAGCATTAAAGGCCTTGATGATCTTGATGCCGGATAAAGCTTCATCCAGATAACTGATCATGTGGCCATAAGATTGTTGCGATGCGGTTGCCTGTTGTTTTAAACTTTTCACGATCCTCGAAATGATGAAAGCCGAAACCGGGATCACTAGCAAGGAAAACAAAGTGAGTTTATAGCTGATCAGGAACAGCATCACTATATATGCAATCAATTGAAAGGGTTCTTTAAAAACAACTTGCAAGGTTCCGGTAACCGAAAACTGAACCACTTGCACATCTGAAGCCACCTTGGAGATAATATCGCCCTTGCGCTCATTGTTGAAATAACTCAAATGCAAGTCCATTACATTGTTAAAAACGGCTTTACGCAGGTTTAATAAAGTATGGATACGCAGGTTTTCCATGATCCGTTGGGATAGATAACGAAACAAGTTACTTAAGAAAACAGAAACAACAATGGTGATGCAAACAAATTTTAAGGCGCCATTAATGCCATATTCCACTGTAGCGCGGTAAGCGTAATAATTAAAAGTATCAATAACAGAAAGCCAGCTCTCGGGCTTTGCAACTATATGCTGAGTGTTTTTATTGAAAAGCGTGTTTAAAAGCGGAGCTAAAAGTGCCAGGTTAAGCGTGTTGAATATGACGGATAAAATGGTGGCGATGACATAAGGAATAGCAAATTTTTCTATCGGTTTGGCAAAAGAGAGCAGTCGGAAATAGGTTTTCATTCAAAGCGTTAAGCCTGCAAAATTAAAAAAATAAAGAGGTTAGGCTTTGTTTACTTCAGCCAGTATATTTTCAGATATTTAATCATGACGTCTAATTCAACAGAAATATATACAATGCTTCTTTTACCGGTATAAATTAAGCATTCATCAATGCTTCAATATGATCTGCTTCCAAAGGAATATCAGCCATTAAATCAATGTTGCCGTTTTCGGTGATCAAAATATTGTTTTCCAACCGGATACCCAAACCTTCTGCTGGGATATAAATACCAGGCTCAACAGTCAATACATTTCCGGCTGCAAAAGGTGTATATCTTCCGGCAAAATCATGAACATCTAATCCTAAATGATGGGAAGTGCCATGCATGAAATATTTTTTATAAAGCGGCATGGCCGGGTCTTGCTTTTCTACATCGTGTTGATCCAGTAAGCCTAATTGAACCAATTCCGAAGTTATGATCTTGCCAACTTCTTCATGGTAAGTGTTCCAGATCGTCCCGGCTTGTAAAAGCTGTACGGCTTCTTTCATCACATACAAAACAGCGTTGTAAACCGATTTTTGGCGAGGCGTAAACCGGCCGCTAACAGGTATAGAACGCGTCATATCGGCGTTGTAATTGGCGTATTCGGCACCAAAGTCCATCAAAACAACGTCGCCAGCCTTGCAAATCTGGTTGTTGTCATTGTAATGAAGAATGGTTGCGTTGATGCCGGAAGCGATGATTGGGTTATAAGCGTGTCCGGTCCCTCTTTGCCGGACAAATTCGTGGATGATTTCCGCTTCGATCTCATACTCGCAAACACCAGGTTTTACAAATTTTAACACCCTAAAAAAAGCATCGTCCGTAATTTTACAGGCTTTGCTGATCAGCGCAACTTCTGCCGGGGATTTTACAGCACGCAATTCCCGTAAAACAGGTGCCGCCCTCAGATACTGGTGCAAGGGATATTTTTCCTTTAACTGCTGGATAAACCGCAGGTCCCGGTAAGAAACGGTATGCTGATAGCGGTCGTTTTCGTTGGTGTTGAGGTAGATATTTTCCGCATAAAATATAACTGCTGACAGGATAGCATCAAATTCCTGTAGCCAGAAAATCGTTTTGATGCCGGATGCTTTTTCTGCTTCTTCGCGTGTGTATTTATGACCTTCCCAAACAGCAATTTGCTCGTTTGTTTGTCTTAAAAAGAGTACTTCCTTGTATAAAGGATTAGGGCAATCCGGAAATAAGAGTAAAATAGTTTGTTCCTGGTCAATCCCGGTCAGATAAAAAAGGTCTGCATTTTGCTTAAAAGTATGGTTTTGGTCGCCGCTGCGCGGGAACTCATCGTTGGAATTGATAAGCACTAATGATTTTGGTTTTAATTTTGAACAAAAGTTACTTCTGTTCGTATAAAAAGCATCATTAGCTATTAGTTCATACTTCATTGTAAAACAATAATTTATGTTTGATGTTAAGGACTTTATATTTATTAAAGAAAATAAAATATAAAATGGAACGGAGTTTGGTACAACGAATCAAACTTAATAACTATTTTTGAAAAAAAATCACAATTAAAATCGTTAATCTTAAAATTATGAATTATTCTACCTTAAAGAAAACGGTTGTGCTGTCGATTGCTTCCTTGATGAGTGTTGTTGCCGCCCATGCACAAACCTCTTCAGATTCGACCACAACTGTTGCCCCTGGTTCATCAAAGGTATTTGGTGGCAGGGCGCAGTACAGAACTTGGAGTATCGGAGCAAACGCTGGTGTATTAACACCAGAAATTCCTTTTGGCTCTAATGACTTTACCAAGAGCAACTATGAGCTTGGTTATGGTATTTCCCTTAGAAAACAATTAGGCCATGCTTTTGGCTTGCAAGCAACCGTTATCCGCGGTACAATTTCCGGCGACGATAGCAGAAACATTTCAGGTGCTAATAATGGTACGCGTGATGGTTATAGTGCTTTCAAAACCCAGTTAGCTTACTATGCAACTTTAGCCGGTGTGGTTAATGTTGCCACTGTAGATTTTCTCCGCAGGCAGAATTCAGTAAATTTCTTTGTAACTGCCGGCGGTGGTTATGCTGCTTATGCGCCTAAAGTTACTTTTGCCGACGGTACTACTTTTGATTATAAAGATCATGCCAATGGCGGAAACAAATACATCCATGAACTGATTATCCCGGTTGGTGTAGGTGTAAAATTCAAACTGTCTGACGGTGTGGCTTTAAACTTAGGTTATAACGCGAACTTTGTTGATGGTGATAACCTGGATGGTGCCGATATCAGGTACCCAACAAAAGACAAGTTTTCTTATGGTTATGGTGGTTTAGAATTTACTTTAGGAAAACCTGCCAAACCAAGTTTAGAATGGGTAAACCCGATCGCGATGATGTATGATGAGTTGAAAGACCCAACGTTGCGTCAGGAAGTAGAAGCTTTAAAAGGCCGTGTATCAAATGTTGAAAAAGCAGTTGATGACCTGAAAAAAGATTCTGACGGTGATGGTGTTTCTGATCAGTTTGACAAATGCCCGGGTACTCCTGCCGGTACTGTTGTAGATGGTTCTGGTTGCGAAATCAAATTCCCTAAACCGGATACTACTATGGCTGCTACTCCCGGAACTTATTCTAATATCCAATTTGAGTTTGACAGTTCAGTATTGAGAACTTCAGCTTACCCAACTTTGGATAAATTATCTGCTGATTTGAGAAGCAATGCTACCATGATGATCGAGTTAGATGGTTACGCTTCTTCCGAAGGTTCTACCGCACATAACATGCGTTTATCTAAAGACAGGGCAAATTCAGTAAAAACTTACTTGGTTAACTCTGGTGTTGATGCCAAACGTTTAACTGTTAAAGCTTACGGAGAAACTAATCCGATCGCTGATAACTCAACAGAACAAGGACGTGTACTAAACCGTCGTGTTGAATTGAAATCAGGTATGTAATTAAATAAATTAATTCATATTGAAGGGGTTCAGATAAAATCTGAACCCCTTTTTTATATTTGTACTATGTACTTTTTCAGAAAAAAAGATGAAAACAGGCCGGATAATTTCAATATCAGGGCCATGCACTTTATAAATAAAACCGCAATCATCATATTTTTGCTGGGCATTATCTGGAAACTGATCGATTGGTTTATATTAAAACGATGAAAGAAATTATCAACACAAAAGAAGCACCGCAACCTATCGGGCCGTACAATCAAGCTGTTGCTGCGGGAGGTTTTCTGTTTATTTCCGGCCAGATTGCGATCGATGCAGCATCAGGGGCATTAGTAACAGATGAGATAGGAGCAGAAACACAGTTGGTTTTACAAAATCTGAAAGCGATATTAACAGCAGCCGGACTAACCTTTGATCATATCGTTAAAACCACTATTTTTTTATCTGACATGGATAATTTTGGTTTGGTAAATGAGATTTATGGTTCCTATTTCAACGGAAATTTTCCGGCGAGGGAAACGGTTGAAGTTTCTGTGCTGCCCAAAAATGTCAATGTAGAAATTTCTGCCATTGCTGTTAAAGCCTGATTGATTTTGGTACAAAAGCTCAATGCTGTTTTTATGCACCTAAAATCTTTGTTATCCTAAGCTGTTGAATTTTGGATGAATTTTTTCAAACGCCGGTTGAATATCTGAAAGGCGTTGGATCTGTTCGTGGTGATGCCTTAAAAAAAGAGCTTGGCATATGTTCTTACGGCGATTTACTGCAACATTTCCCCTTTAAATATATTGACCGCACTCGTTTTTATAAGGTAAAAGAAGCATCGCCCGAAATGCTTTATGTCCAGATTATTGCCCGGGTAAAGCATAAGGAAATAATTGGCGAGAAAGCTGGCAAAAGATTAGTTGCTGTTGCGCAGGATGAAACCGGGCCGATAGAATTAGTTTGGTTTCAGGGGATTACATGGGCTTTTCAAAACTTGGTGGTTGGCAAAGCGTATGTTTTTTTTGGAAAACCTGGATTTTTTAACGGCAAGCTTCAACTGGCCCATCCGGAAATGGAGCTTTACAGTACGGAAGCAACTCAAAGTAAAGGCAGCTTAGCTTTGCAGCCCGCTTATACTTCTACAGAAAAACTTAAAAAATTTGCGTTGGATTCTAAAGGGATACAGAAACTGGTTACCGCTTTGCTGGAGCAGTATGCCAGAAATTTGGAGGAGAACCTGCCGGCTTATATCCTGGAAAATAATAAGCTCGTCAACAGAAGTGCAGCCTATCAGAATATCCATTTCCCCGAGAACTTTATACAGCTAAAAGAAGCATTACAGCGGTTGAAGTTTGAAGAGCTTTTTTTCCTTCAGCTTAAATTATTGAAAAATAAACTGTTCAGGGAGCTAAAATTTAAAGGGAATATTTTTGGAAAAGTTGGTGCCTGCTTCAACAAGTTTTATAACGAAAAGCTGCCGTTTGCATTGACTTCGGCACAAAAGCGGACGCTGAAAGAAATCCGTTTGGATACCCAAAAAGGCGTGCAGATGAACCGCTTGCTGCAAGGCGACGTGGGCAGCGGCAAAACAGTAGTGGCTTTGATAAGCATTTTGCTGGCGATTGATAACGGCTACCAAACCTGCATGATGGCACCCACAGAAATTTTGGCCAACCAGCATTTTCAATCTATAAAACAACTATTGGGCGAGGGCTTTCTAGAAGTTGCTTTGCTGACCGGTTCTACCAAAACAAAAGCGCGACGGGTTATCCACGAAAATCTCGAAAGCGGCAAATTAAATATCCTGATCGGGACACATGCTTTGATAGAAGATAAAGTTCAGTTCAAAAATCTGGGTTTTGTAGTAATTGATGAGCAGCATCGTTTTGGCGTAGAGCAACGCGCAAAATTATGGCGTAAAAACAGTATCCCGCCGCATATCTTAGTGATGACGGCCACGCCGATTCCGCGTACGCTGGCTATGACTTTGTATGGAGATCTTGATATTTCTGTGATTGATGAATTGCCAGCCGGCAGAAAACCGATCACCACGAAACATTTTTTTGAAAATAATAGGCTGCGCATGTTTGGCTTTATGAAAGAAGAAATTGCCAAAGGACGACAGGTTTACGTGGTTTACCCGCTGATTAAAGAAAGTGAAAAGCTCGATCTCAAAAACCTGAACGATGGCGTAGAAGTGATGTCGCGTGAATTTCCGCTTCCTGATTATCGCATCAGTATTGTGCACGGGCAACTTTCCGCAGCAGACAAAGAGTTTGAAATGAACCGTTTTGTAAAAGGCGAAACACAGATTATGGTAGCCACAACGGTGATTGAAGTTGGTGTGAACGTGCCTAATGCTTCGGTGATGATCATTGAAAATGCCGAACGTTTTGGGTTGTCACAATTACATCAACTTCGTGGCCGCGTAGGCCGGGGAGCGGAGCAATCGTTTTGTATTTTGATGAGCAACCACAAATTATCCAAAGACGGGAAGCTGCGTTTGGAAACGATGGTGCGCACAACCGATGGTTTTGAGATTGCAGAAATCGACTTGCAACTGCGCGGCCCGGGAAATATTGAAGGCAAGCAGCAAAGCGGTGTGTTCGATTTAAAACTGGCCAATTTAACGACCGATCAGGAAATACTAATGCAGGCAAGGCAAGCGGTCGAAGCCATTTTTAAAGAAGATCAGCAGTTGGAAATGTCCAAAAATCAATTGCTGCAGCAATATTTTCAACAAAAAAAAGAAGGTTTAAGCTGGAATAAAATCTCCTGATATTTTGCAAAACCAATACAAATTTTTACTTTGCTGATAAAGCTGTTTTTATGAAATTAAAATTTTTACTTTCCCTTTTGCTCGGCACGTCACTGGCTGCATCCGCTCAAAATACCGATTCTTTGTTTTTGCGAAAAATTTTTGATGAAGCTTTGGTCAATGGGAAACCTTACCAGAACCTGGAATATTTGTGTAAAAAGATTGGGCCAAGATTAAGCGGATCCGCAAATGCACAAAAAGCAGTTGACTGGACTAAAAAACTGATGGAGCAATACGGTTTTGACCGTGTTTTTTTGCAGGAAGTAATGGTGCCGCATTGGGTGCGCGGAGAAAAAGAACAGGCAAAAATAGTTTCCGGCAATCAGCAGGTCCCGGTAGCAATAGTTGCATTAGGCGGTTCTGTTGCCACGGCAAAAGATGGTTTAACAGCCAGCGTGATTGAAGTCCAAAGTTTGCAGGCGTTGAAAGCTTTAGGCGAAAATGTTATAAAAGGCAAAATTGTATTTTATGACCGCCCGTTTGATCCGCGTTTTATTGAAACCGGTGCAGCTTATGGCGCAGTAAGTGATCAACGTTTTAAAGGGCCGGCAGAAGCTGCGAAGTACGGAGCTGTAGGCGTGATCGTGCGTTCGATGACAGAAACCGAAACCCTGGATGATTATCCGCATACCGGCGCAACCGCTTATGAAGAAGGCGGAAACAAAATTCCGGCAGCAGCAATTTCTACCAAAGGAGCCAATTTGTTGAGTTCTATGTTGAAACAGAAAAAAGATATTCAGTTCTACCTGAAACAAAGCTGCCAAACCTTGCCGGACGTACTTTCTTATAACGTTGTAGGAGAATTGAAAGGATCAGAAAACCCAAATGAGTTTATCACCGTTGGCGGCCATTTAGATTCCTGGGACTTGGCCGAAGGCGCAAATGATGACGGGACCGGCGTGATGCAATCGGTAGAAGTGCTGCGGATTTTTAAAGCTTTGGGTTATCGCCCTAAACATTCCGTCCGTGCGGTTATGTTTATGAATGAAGAAAACGGGCATAAAGGAGGGTTAAAATACGCGGAACTTGCCCAAAAAAATAGTGAAAAACATATTGCCGCCATAGAATCTGACGAAGGCGGGTTTACGCCCAGAGGATTTTCTTTCAGTGATGTAAAGCCGGAAATGTTGCAGGGAATGATTAAAAACTGGAAACCATTATTGGAACCATACGAAGTTGACCGATTAGTAAAAGGTGGTGCCGGAACCGATATTGAACCTTTAAAAGCAACGATGCCCAATATTACTTTAATTGGTTTCCGGCCGGATTCTCAACGGTATTTTGATTTGCACCACACCGCAAAAGATGTTTTTGAAAACGTAAACAAGCGCGAACTGGAACTGGGTGCTGCCTCGATAGCTTCCTTAATTTACCTGATCGATCAGCATGGATTATTATTTCAATAAGAACAATAACAAATCATCATGCTTCTTTTAGCATACAAAAATTAATATCTGTGCCCGACGAAGATCTCCAACAAAAAAAGACTGATCCATTTGCAGCACTCCGTTTCAAGGAGTTCAGGTCTTACCTGGCCATGCGTTTCTTCCTGACTTTCGCTTACCAAATGCAGGCTGTTATCATCGGTTATCATATTTATCAGTTGACACATAGTGCTTTAGCTTTAGGAATGATCGGTTTAACGGAAGCGATCCCTTCTATCGGTATTGCTTTATACGGTGGTTATGTGGCCGATAAATCTGAAAAAAAGCGTCTATTACTCATGATTTTTTCGGTCATGTGGGTTTGTTCCTGTGTGATGCTGTTCGTTACGCTGCCGGTAGCGAGTCGTTATTTGAGCAGTAGCCACATCATCCTCACGCTTTATGTTATGATATTTTTTATCGGACTGGCCCGCGGTTTTTACGGCCCAACAGCTTTTTCGGTGATGACCAGAATTATCCCGCGCAAATTGTATCCAAATTCTTCTACCTGGAACAGTTCAGCTTATCAAACAGCTTCCGTATTAGGCCCGCTCGCCGGTGGGTTGATATTTGACCGGTTAGGCATTTCCATCACTTTTACCTTTGTAGTTGTCTTTATCACCACGGCCATTATTGCTATCATCACACTAAATAAACACGAAGCAGAGTTTGTGCCGAAGGAAAGCATTTACAAAAGCTTGTCGGAAGGCATCAGTTTTGTTTTTGGCAACCGGATGCTGTTGGGTGCACTAAGCTTGGATCTGTTCTCGGTTTTTTTTGGCGGGGCGGTGGCTTTGCTGCCAATTTTTGCCAATGATATTTTAAAAGTTGGGGCACAAGGTTTTGGGTTGATGCGTGCCGCAGATTCTGTTGGTGCCGTGTTGACGATGCTGGCCATGACACGTTTTTCGCCGATGGGAAAACCGTGGCGGAACCTGCTGGTTGCCGTTACCGGTTTTGGTATTTCTATCATCTGTTTTGGCTTTTCCAAAAACTTTTACCTGTCGTTATTTTGCCTGTTTATGCTGGGTGCATTTGATAGTGTAAGCGTTTTGATCCGGTCCACGATTATGCAATTGCTTACGCCCGATCAGATGCGCGGACGTGTATCGGCCGTAAATTCCATGTTTATTGGTTCTTCCAACGAAATTGGCGCTTTTGAATCAGGTGTTACGGCACGTTTAATGGGAACGGTTACTTCTGTTATTTTTGGCGGATCGATGACGCTGGTGGTCGTCATTACAACATTCTTAAAAACAAAGAAATTGGTGCCGATGCAACTGAATGAAATCAATTCACCGGAAGCATCAAAAGTATAAAGACCAGAAGTCCCGTGCTGTCATCCCCTTTAGATTAGCAAGACGAAGTAATCAGTATTGTTATTATTGTTAAAAGATTTCTTTTTGCTTCTTTTTCTTTGTTAAGAAGTGTGATTTTTGTGGAAAAAGCCAACAACGGTAAAGGCGCATTATTGTCATTCCTAAGCTTTAAGGCTTATCGGTCGATTAAATCCTTTACCGTTTGTTTTAAACTGGTGCATCAAATAGAAATTAGGGATTACAGGCCCATTAGTAAGGGATTGATGGGGTTTAAAACGTGTTGGCTATTTAATAAATAAACAGCGTAAAGATATGGAATTTGATTTTTTTATCGGGGTTGATGTATCAAAAAACGAGTTGGACTTTGCTTTGCAGCAAGGCGGGAAACTATTGTTTCACCGCGAGACGGCCAACCGCCCGGAAGCCATTAAAGCCTTCCTTAAAGAGTTGGGCAGGCAGCCGGGTTTTGAGTTGAGAAAAGCGGTTTTTTGTATGGAGCATACGGGTATTTATAATAACCATGCACTGTCCGTCCTGCATCAAAAGAAGGCCAACATTTGTTTGGAGTCGGCCGTCCAGATCATCAATTCGTCGGGTAATATCCGGGGCAAAAACGATAAGGTAGATGCCATCAGGATTGCCGGGTATGCCTATACCCAGCGGGAAAAACTCCGCTTATGGCAACCTAAGCGGGAGGTCGTGCAGCAGTTGGCCTGCCTTGCGGCTACACGGTCACGATTGATAGAAGCAGGAAAGGCTTTAAGAATACCGCTTAAAGAGCAGGATGCCTTTAACACAAAAAAAGTAGCCGGAGAAAGTGCAAAGCTATACACCCAAACATTAAAAGCCATTGATGCTGACCTGAAGAAGGCCGACAAGGCTATTCAAAAGGTCATTGACGAAGACCCGGAGCTGAAACGCTTGTTCGGCCTGATCACTTCGGTAAACGGAATCGGCAAAGTTACAGCCGTCCAGCTTATGATTACTACTAATGAGTTTAAAGATATTACTGAAGCCAAAAAGTTTGCTTGTTATTCGGGCGTGGTGCCTTTTACCAGGGAATCAGGCATCTTTAAAGGAAAGGCCAGGGTATCGCCTATGGCCAACAAAAAAGTAAAAACACTTTTACATTTATCTGCCATTGTTGCCATACAGCACAACGCAGACCTAAAACTATACTATCAACGCATGGTAAACCAGGAAAAAAAGAACAAAATGAGTGTAATCAACGCTGTCAGAAACAAACTTATCCTACGCATTTTTGCCTGTGTAAACCAAAACAGAATGTATGAAAATAATTATCAAAAAGCTGTTGCGTAAATCATAGAAATCGACCGCAGGGAGAAATCTTCTTCACATAAATTATGATAATCGCTTTAAATAAGATCTCTCCTATCGTCGAGATGACAAGATAAAACCTAAATTACTTTTCCGGCTTTTCCAGTTCTTGTACAATCCTTACAGTTTCCACACTTACGGCGCATACTTCTTTTACCATACTTTTTTTGCTTTCCACACGCTAATTGCATACGTTTAGCTTTGGCCAAACTACCAACGCAAATAATGGAAGCTGTTAACAAACTCATCCTTGGCGATAACTTAGAAATCCTTAAACAGCTGGACAGCGAAACCGTTGACTTGATTTATCTCGACCCACCGTTTTTTAGCAACCGGACTTACGAAGTAATCTGGGGCGACAGCGGTGAAGTGCGCAGCTTTGAAGACCGTTTTAGCGGCGGCATCGACCATTATATTTCCTGGCTGAAAGAACGTGTGATCGAAACGCACCGGATATTAAAACCAACAGGTTCTATCTTTTTGCATTGTGATTGGCACGCTAATGCTTATATCAGGGTTGAAATTTTAGATAAAGTTTTTGGTACAAGTAATTTTCGAAATGAAATCATTTGGAAAAGAACAACTACCCATAATGATTCAAAGCAAGGAGCCAAACATTTTGGAAGGGTTTACGATACTATTTTCTTTTATACCAAATTATACAAGGATTTTAAGTTTAACACAATATTTGAAAAATATTCTGATGAATATACTCAAGCAGCTTATAATAAAACTGATGAAAATGGCAGACGATTTAAAGCTTCAGATTTATCAGCAGCAAAAGGAGGTGGCGATACATCTTTTGAATGGAAAGGCGTAAAACCACCACCAGGAAGATTTTGGGCATACTCAAAAGAAAACTTTTTGAAGTTTGAAAGTGAAGGAAAGTTATATTACTCTGATACAGGAAAACCTTATCAAAAACACTATTTGGATGAAATGTTTGGTAAAACATCAGATTATGTTTGGGAAAGCATGTTACTGTCTAAAAACGAACGAATAGGATATCCTACACAAAAACCTACAGAACTTTTAAAAAGGATTATTGAATGTGCAAGTAATGAAAACGATCTTATCCTCGATCCTTTTGTTGGAGGAGGAACAACGGTTGCTGTTGCGGATAAATTTAACCGTCGTTGGATTGGAATTGATCAATCCGTGCAAGCGATCAAAGTAACCGAGTTTCGTTTAAACTTGCAGCAGGATTTGTTCAGCAAACCTTTTATCGTGCAACTGCACAAGTATGATTACGACACACTTCGGTACAAAGATGCTTTTGAATTTGAAAGTTGGATTGTAACCCAATTTGGCGGAACAAGCAACACGAAACAACGCGGCGATTTAGGTTTAGATGGAAAAACAAAAGACAACACACCGATACAAGTAAAACGTAGCGACAACATCGGCAGGAATACAATTGATAATTTCCTTTCGGCCGTTCAGCGTTATGATAAAGCACTTTACGAAAAAAACAAAGCTGCCAACAAGCCCATTGATTTTATCATTGCGTTTTCATTTGGCAAAGGCGCGATACAGGAAGTTGCGCGTTTAAAAAATCAAGGTGAAATTATTGAATTGGTAAAAGTGGAAGATATTGTTCCGACCTCCAAAAAACCAACTTTGACCATCCAAGTAAACGAAGCGGGCAGGGACAAAAACAATGTCCGTGAGTTGGAATTTATTGCAAGCGGACAAAGTGCAGCAGGAATTGAATTTTACAGTTGGGACTTTAATTATCAGGCAGACAAAGGATTTAAACCGATGGTAATTATTGACAAGCAAGGCACGCAACGGCACAAGTTTAAACCGGGCATCCATCATATTGCCGTAAAAGTAGTTGATAACGAAGGTTTGGACAATATTGAAGTGCTGAAGTTAAAAGTTAACGGAACGGTGGAACGGACTTAGATATAATAGGTGCAGTTTACACTCCAACTTTAATCCAATAAAAACAGCATCGTTTGATAAATCCATAAAAAACGGTCGTCCTGAACTTGTTTTGGAAAGATCATGTCGCCGCTACTGTCAAATCGACCGAAGGGAGAAATCTTCTTTCAACTGTTTACTTGTTCAACTAAAAGAAGGCTCCTCCTATCGTTGGAATGACAATAAAGGTTTGTAAAACTAAATTTTTTTGCTAAAAGAAGCATCAGTTTTTCCACCGAAAGCTTTTGATCATCACATCAATGTCCCGTTTTACAAAATCTAAAACCGGTTTAATAGAATCCTGCCGCGGGGCTTCATTAAAGTATAAAGCACCCCGAAGATAATTTTTGGTACTATCTGTAAGGTAAAACTGAACTGCCGAAGCTGCATTTCCATCAATCCGGTAATAAATACCATACATCTTTCGATCCGGGTAAGCAATTTCACCTTCATCAATTGCAGTTGCTTTTACGGTATGTTTAAAAGCGAAAGTATGGGCATCTTCAACCAATTCATTAAACACTTTTTTTGAAGTTACCGGCATGTAGCTTAAATGCAACGTGCCTTTAAAGGAAGGAAATTCCAGGTTGAACCAGCAAGGCTGTGCATTTTTGTTTTTATCCGCTTCGATAGTAGCGTAAACAGGATAGGAAAAGGTAAACGGACAATTGCCGGAATAGGAAAGGTATTTTTTTTCAGGGAAAATAATTCGGAAAAATCCGCGGGGTTTTGGAGAAAAGTCGTGGTTATTGCAGGAAAACAGCACGATTGATCCGGCACAAAGTAAAAATACTTTCCACTTTTTAAACATGCTCGTGGTTTTTTTTATTCCAGATTTCCCATGATTTTTCTGCCTGTAAAACAAGCATCTGGTAACCGTTTTTAATTTTAGCACCTTGTGCCTCACCTTTTTGCAGGAATATCGTTTTCTCCGGATTGTAGATCAGGTCATACAGCAAATGCTTTTCGGTAATAGCTTCGTAAGGGATATGAGGAAAAGCAGTGATATCCGGATCGGTGCCTAATGGCGTAGTATTGATAATTAAATTGTGGTTTTTAACTAATTCCGGTGTTAGTTTGGTATATATGATTTGGTTTGGTTTTGGCCTTCGGGATACCACCTTAAAAGGGATTTTAAGCTTTTTCAATACATATCTTACCGCTCTGCTGGCACCTCCGTTCCCTAAAACCAAAGCTTTATTATGCTGGGATTGGAGCAATGGTTTAAGCGAGTGCTCGAAGCCATAAATATCAGTATTGTAGCCTTCCAAACGGAAATCCTGATCTACAAAACCCACTTCACCCGAGAAAGCAGCCGCAACCGCACTTTCCTGTATAACCTTGATACAGTTGACGGCTTCTACTTTTTTTGCTTCCGGATCCATCCAGTTCATGTAATATACAGCACCAATTTTATGTGGTATTGTTACATTTAAGCCCAGCAGGTCAGGATTATCTTTGATGAATTCCGGAAAATTACTGAGGTTTTCCAATTCAAAAAGCTCATAAGAATGGTCTTCAATACCTTCCCGCCCAAACTTTTCTGTAAAATATTTTTTAGAAAAAGAATGAGTCAAAGGGTAACCTATCAATCCGTATTTTTTCATGGCTTTTTGTAAATCAATATTGTGTTATCATGCAATGGATAAACAGTATATTGAAATTATTGATTTAAGAAAAAATCAAATGTATCGCTGCGCAGGCCAAGACGGATTGTTTCCAGCGGGATAACTTCGGCCGGCGCAATATTGCCCAAATTTACGTTGGCCCCGATCAGTTTGATAAACCAAACCTGCTGTGCTTTTTGCGGTGCTTCCCAAATGATTTTTTCTTCCGGGATCTGGGTCAGGATTTCATCCACCAAGCCCTGCCTTACTTCGCCCGAATCGCGGTAGATACCCACATTTCCGCTTTCGCGTGCTTCTGCAATTACTTTCCAGGAACCGGCTTCCAATTCAGCGTTCATCAGTTTGATCCATTTATACGGCGCGAAAATCTTTTCCACATCTTTAGAGCCGACTTCAGAAATAACAGTCAGCTGTTTACTCAATTCCTGAATATAATTGCATTTTTCGTCATGGTCAATGGTGATAGAACCATCAGAAATTTCTGCATAGTCCATCTGATATTTATCCAGGGTGCGGCGGTAATCATCAAACTGGCCACGTACAATAAAGGCTTCAAACAGAGTTCCACCAAAATAAACCGGGATACCTGCATCGCGGTACAGCTTTAACTTCTCTGTAAGATTTGGGGTGACGTAAGACGTAGCCCAACCCAACTTTACAATATCGGTATGCTGTCCGGATACTTCCAAAAAGTCTTCTACCTGCCTCAAACTCAACCCTTTGTCCATAACCATGGTAAAGCCTGATGATCTTGGTTTTTGAGTTCGCTCCGGAATATTATTAAGAAAATAGTTCATTTAAAATAGGTTGTTGATTAAAAACCGGCTTTCGACCGGTTTTTTGGGTAAGCGCAAATGTAAAAAAAACCAAAACTTTCTGTTTTTAGGGTGCTAAAAGAAGCATCAGTTTTTTTAGGAACGATAAAACCGGTTGATAATATCCACAATAGCTTTATTTTCCTGCAACTGCGGCAAGTATTCAAACAAAATAGGATGTTTTTCCGGATCGGTAGTCAGGGCAATTTCCAAATATTTCAAAGCTTCGTTGTATTTGCCTTTTGCAAAGAGATAGGCTACCATGCGGTAAAACAATTCTGCTGCATCCGGATTGTTTTTAATGGCTTCTGCAATAGTCTCAATCGCTGCCGTTAGTTTGTGCTGCTCATAAAGGATGGAAGAATAATCCAGCCAGGCATCAACATCCAACGGGTTTAGCTCGATTACTTTGGCATAAGCATCTTCCGATTCAGGCAAATTACCCAATTTGTAATTGGCATCCGCAATGGCAAACCAGTAATCCGGGTTGCTGTCGTCCAGCTCCAAAGCCCTTTTATAATAGCGCAAAGCCTCAAAATAACGTTCTTCAAAATCAAGGGTTACGCCAATCCCAAACCATGCATCGCCCATTTTGGCATCTTTCCGAACCGCTTTTTTGTAGTAAGCGCGCGCTTCGTCCATGCGTTCCAGCTTTTCATAACATTCGCCGATAGAGCAATAAGTGTCTGCACTGGCAGATTCATACTCCAGCGTTTGTTTGTAAACCTCTATCGCTTCCGCATATTTATCCAGGTTGATCAGTGCATTTCCTTTATTAAAATAAGCATAAGTAAAGCTTTCATTGATCAGGATAGCATAATCATAAGAATCGATTGCTTTTTCAAACAAGCTCAATTTGGTAAAAGCATTTCCTAAATTATACCAGGCAGCATAGCTATAAGGCTCCTTATCAATGTATTGCTCGTAAAACTGTACGCTTTCGTTTTGCCGGTCAAGCACATCGTAGCAAAAAGCCAGCTCGTACAGAGCGTCCTGGTTTTCCATGTTTTGCTCCAGGCAAAGCTTCAAATAATTGATCGCGCTGTCATATTCCCCTTTGCTTTGATATACAAAAGCAATATGCAGCAGGATATCGTCCGTTTCTTCGGCCAGCGGCAAAGCTTTTTCGTAGTTTTCCAGGGCTTCTTCGTGGCGTTCCAGGCTTTCGAACAAGTTTCCGCGGATAATATAAATATCAGCTTCAGAAGGTTCTAAGCTTTCTGCTTTTTCCAATATGGCAAAAGCATCGGCAACTTGGTTGGTTACGATAAAAAGCTGTGCCTGTTTAATCAAAAAAGCGGCAGCAAAAGGATGCTGGCTCCGGGCATAAGCAACTACTTGAAGTGCCTTTATCGGATCGTTTTTTTCAATGTAGTAATCAATAATGTTTTCAAATACCTGCGTATCAAAAAAATACTGATCGTGGTTGCGGATCATTTCCTCATATCGTTCTACAGAAAACCGAGGATCCTCAGAGAAATTGTAATCAAATTCTTCTTCCATTCAATTTTATTAGCAGAACTATGAGCTGTTATTTTAATTATCGATACTAATTAACAGCATTTAAATTAGATATTTTAAAAAACGCAATACTGAAAAGGTTTTTTGTTTCGTTAAACAACCGTTCAACTTATTTCAATTTCAGCATACACAAAAGGATACTGTTTTTACCTGCCTAAAATTGTAGCTTTGACAAAAGTACGAAAAAGCATTTTTAATTAATTGTCCTCACGATAAAGTATGAGTAATCTAAACGTTATAAAAAGCTTTTTTAGTATAAAATAGCAAGGTTCCGTACCTTGTGCCTCCGGGTAAAAGCAAAGCATCTGCTGAAGTGATAAAATCTATATTCCACACAAATACATACATGAAAATCAATTTAAAAACAACTGTAGTTGCTGTAGTTGCCTTATTTGCAATAAACGCATCGGTTATAGCGCAGCAAATGCCGCCTAAAGTTGTTGACCTACCTAAAAACTGGCATACTCTGGACCTGAAAAAAGACGGTTATTTTGGGGTGAGCCTGAACCAGGCATACGATTTTTTGAAGGGCAAAAAGAGTACAACAGTAGTTGTAGCTACTATTGATAGCGGCGTAGATACTTTGCAAAAAGATTTGCAACCGATTTTATGGATCAACACACGTGAAAAAGCCGGCAATGGCAAGGATGACGACCACAATGGCTATGTTGACGATGTGCATGGCTGGAATTTTTTGGGCGGGCCAAACAACCGGTGCGATGTAAACGAAACAACAGAAGAAGTACGTGAATATTACCGGCTGAAAGATAAATATGCGGCCATTACTACGGCAGCAGCGGCCAAAGATAAACCAGAATATGCTTACTGGCTGAAAGTAAAAGGGATCCGTGATTCCACTGTTGGCAAATCGCAGGCAGAACTGAACCAGCTTTCGCCTTTGATGAATGCTTTGGTTACTACCGATGCTTTTCTGAAAAGGTCGTTGCATTTGAAAGCAGGACAGTCCTTCACCAAAAATGATTTGAACAACCTTAATTCTAAAAACGATACGCTTACGCAAAGCAAATACATTTGGGGTTTGATTTTTCAGGATGCCGACAATGCCAAAACGGATACTAAAACCATTACCGAGCTGAATGAATACATTACGAAGCTGAACAACGATATAAACCCTGATTTGGACGCGCGTAAACGGGTGGTTGGCGATAACCCAAACGATATTAATGACAAAGTTTACGGCAGCAATCAGCTAAAGTTTGATGATGCTTCGCACGGAACAGGCGTTGCCGGGTTGATCGGTGCCATCCGCAACAATGGTTATGGCATTGATGGCATTGCTGACAACGTAAGGATTATGGCAATAAAAGCAGTACCAAACGGAGATGAATATGATAAAGATATTGCAAATGCTATCCGTTATGCAGTAAACAACGGCGCAAAAGTAGTGAACATGAGTTTCGGCAAAAAAATATCCCCGCATAAAAAATGGGTGGACGATGCCATAAAATATGCTGCCGAAAAAGATGTGCTGCTGGTGCAGGCATCCGGCAACGATAACCAGGATGTAGATGCAAAACCGGAATTTCCGAACGATACTTTTTTGGATGGAACAACTTCGGACAACCTAATCAGCGTAGGTGCTTCTGCTGCTTTAAATGATGAAAACCTGGCGGCTACTTTCAGCAATTATGGTAAAAAAAACGTGGATGTTTTTGCGCCCGGCGTAAAAGTAACTTCTATTGATAAAGATGCCGAATTTAATACGGCTGACGGAACCAGTTTTGCTTCGCCAATCACGGCAGGGATTGCAGCATTGGTTTTAGAATATTACCCAACCTTAAGTGCCAGACAGTTGAAAGAAGTTATCCTGGAATCTGCAAAACCCTTGCAAGGCATGCAAGTAATAAAACCGGGAAGCAAAGATAAGGTTGATTTTACGGCACTCAGCAAATCAGGTGGTGTAGTCAATGCTTTGGAAGCACTGAAAATAGCTTCTAAAATGAAGGGCGAACGAAAGAAATGATACTGTTTTTATAACCCTAAAACCTAAGGCTGAATTTCACAACTGAATTACAGCCTTATATTTTTATCTGTTCGTCCAATTGTGTATTTTCTTCATCGTCATCTTCTTCCAAGTTGTATTCCTCTTTTATAATGTCTAATTCCTCTTCCGTTAAATTTTCAATGCCCAGCCTTTTGTTATTTCCTGTTTCCAGCGCATAAATAATTTCGTCCAATTTTAGCTGAGTGGCTTTATCGGCTTTATTCTGGCCTTTTTGGATGAGGAACAGCATGATAAAAGTAATGATGGAAGTGCCTGTATTTAAAATCATTTGGGAATTTTCAGAATAGTGCTGAAAATAACCATAGATCAACCAAAGCAGCATCAGGCCATTTGCGGTCATTATCCCCGAAGTGCTACCTGTCCACTTGATCACTCTGGTTGTGATTATCCCCCAAAAATCTTTATTCATACAAAAAAATGTTTAATTGATTTTATTACAGAATTGATAAACTCTATAACCTTGATTTGGTTTAAAAGTTGCCACAAGGTTTTGTGTGCTTGTACGTAAGTAAAACTATTCTGTTAATCCAATATAATTTGTCTTTTAATGCTTTCCTCCAGCGAAATAAAAGTTTCAGTACGCTGTATCCCTTCCACACTTTGTATCTGTTCGTTTAAAATTTCCCTTAAATGTGTCGTGTCCCGGCAAATAATTTTGGCGAAAATACTCCAGCTTCCGGTGGTGTAATGAAGTTCTACAATTTCGTTCACTGTTTTTAACTGCTTCACGGCATTGTTGTACTGCGAGCCTTTTTCCAAAAAAATACCCAGAAAAGCGCACACATCATAACCTAATTTTTGCGGGTTGATTTCCAGGTTTGCACCTTTGATAATACCTAAATCCTCCAATTTCTTCATTCTGACGTGAATTGTACCGCCGGAAACGATCAGTTCTTTAGCAATCTCCGTGTAAGGCGTAGTTGCGTTTTTCATCAGGATAGATAAAATCTGTATGTCAAGATTATCAATTTCTGAATTATGGGGTTTTTTGTGAGGCATATATTTACAAATATGTAACGTTTAACAATTATAATTTAAATTTAAATAAAAATAAAATTATTTTGTTGAAATATTTGCAAGGAATTGAATCATGCCTTAGATTTGTACCAAGCAAACAGAAAAACGTTCTTTATAATTGCTGAACAAAGAAAATTGTAGGATGGTGAAATTTGGCAGACACACCTCCTTGTCCCGGTGGCGAAGATTCTGGGAAACCATGGCAACATGATAACCACTTCGTGAAGGTTCGACCCCTTCTCCTACAGCCCTTCTCATAATTTAGGTTTATAATTGGTTAGTAAAAGCCCCTGCCCATCAGGGGCTTTGCTGTATAAAAACAATTTTATACCGGTAAAAGAAGCATCAATTATTGGGGTAAAGTAGCTTTGGATGTTGTCATTCCGACCGTAGGGAGATATCTTTTTTCAACCAAATAATAGTTTTTTTGGGCTAAAAGAAGCATTTAGAACTTGTCGCTTTGATGAAGATTCCTCTCTTCGTTCGATTTCTATAATGACAGATTTCCTCGGAATGACAGCACGCAATAAAAAGATAAATTTATAACGATAAAAGAAGCATGACGTAAAGTACATACTTCTTTTATCACCTAAAAATTGGTACTGTTTAATTCAAAGCTGCTGTTGCTTTTGGCAGTTCTTTGCGTGGCAACATTTGCTCGCGTTGTGCCGTGTTGTACACAAAAGAAGCAACGATGGTGGCAGCTTGTTTCAAGTCCTCTTCGCTCAAACGGTCATACGTATCCTGGTTGCTGTGGTGTGTACGGGTTCCGTAATCCATATTGTCCTGGATAAACTGAAAGCCGGGAATGCCAACCGCGTCAAAAGCAACATGGTCTGTACTACCCGTATTGCGGATGGTTAAGGTAGTTGCGCCCAAATCTTTAAACGGCTCCAGCCAGGCTTTAAATATCGGTGCAACTGCTTCGTTTCCCTGTAAAAAAACACCACGGATTTTACCTGTGCCATTGTCCAAGTTATAATAGGCAGATAATTTTTCCTGTTCCGGCTTCAACTGCATCGTTTTAGGATCGCCAAAATGGTTCAGCACATAATTCCTCGAACCAAACAAACCCTGCTCCTCCGAACTCCACAAAGCAATGCGAATGGTACGTTTAGGTTTAAAGTTGATTGTTTTCAGGATCCGCATCGCTTCCATCATCACCGCGCTGCCTGCTGCATTGTCCGTTGCGCCAGTCGCGCCATGCCAGGAATCAAAGTGGCCGCCGATCATCACCACCTGGTCTTTCAGTTTTTTATCTGTTCCGGCAATTTCCCCAACCACATTATAGCCTTGCAGGTCGTCCGTAATAAATTTTGTTTTGATATCGGCTTCCATTTCTACTTTTTGTCCGGCTTTGAGCAGGCGGACAATACGCAGGTAATCTTCGCCGCTGGTTTCCAGTTCGGGTGCAACCGCTTTGGCCGTATCGGTATAAGAAGCACCGTTAGTGGTAAATACCGTTCCGTCTGTTCCGCGTGCCTGACTTAAAATCAAGGCAACATTTTCATTCTTTAAAAAAGCACCGAGTTTAGTACGGAAAGCGCGCATACGCATGGCAGCGGCAAATTGCGGGTTGCCGGGCGTTCTGTTTCCTCCGGCAGCTTGCGGCGTTGTTTTGGCCATTTCATCTAAATCAGCATCCGTCCGCCTTGAAAAATCAGGGTTTGTACCACTTGTTAAAGCTGTGTTGGTATCATAAATAACGATTTTACCACTTAATTTGCCTTTGTACAAATCTAAATTTGTTGTGGTATCTGCTTTAATCAAAACCACTTCGCTTTTAATTGGCCCGTTCGTGCCCGGCGTCCAGGCTTTTGGGATGGCGATGATGGCATGGTAATAAGGAACGGTGATAGCAGCATAATTTTTCTCCACTTCCCAACCTTTGCCAAATTTGCCCCAGGGTTCCAGCTTTACGTTGCTCAGGCCGTAACTTTTCAGCTCTTTAACCGCCCAGTTTTGTGCGTTTTTTAATCCTGTCGAATTGGACAATCGCGGGCCGCTAACATCGGTTAAGTAAAATGCGGTCTGCATTACTTTGGAGTGGTTCATGCCTTCGTCTTTAATTTTTTGGGTGATGGCTGCATCAGGTGTATCTTGCGCCAACAGGTTTCCGCAAAAACCTAAAAACAGTGTAACGGAAAGAAGTAGGTTTTTTTTCATGTCAAAGTTGATTTTTGTCGTTCAAAAACAAATCTATCCAATAAACCTACAATAAATTTAACTACGTTTAACATCTTTGTTACAGCCAGATAAATAATTTAAGTTTTAATTTGGGACGAACAACAAAAAATACCCGATAAAAACAGCAATGCTTCTTTTATGGGGCAAAAATCGGTTATCAATAAATAAAAACGATGAAAAAAACCATACTCGGCACTTTTATATTCGCTTCATTTAACGTTTTTGCCTTTGCGCAAACCACCATTAAACCCGATCTGCAAATCAGTAAAATGGTGGACGAGGTTTCCGCCAAAAACATTGAAGCAACAGTCCGCAAATTGGTCAGCTTTAAATCAAGGAATACTTTAAGCGATACCACGAGTAAAACGACTGGCATCGGCGCAGCCAGAAACTGGATCAAAGCCGAAATGGAACGATATGCCGCTGCTTCGGGCGGAAGGATGAAAGTGGAATTTGATACGTTCACCCAACCAGCAGGCGGAAGGATTGACAAGCCTACCGTTCTGAAAAACGTGCTGGCCATTTTGAAAGGGACAGACCCGAACGATACCCGCATTTACATGGTTTCCGGCCATTATGATTCCAGGGTGAACGATGTGATGAACGCCAATGCTTTTGAACCAGGTGCGGTTGATGATGCTTCGGGAACGGCTTTATCAATGGAACTGGCGCGTGTGATGGCGACAAAAAATTTTCCTGCCACTATCATTTTTATGACCGTTGCCGGAGAGGAGCAGGGTTTAAACGGCTCAACCAACGTGGCCAAGCGTGCCAAAGCTGAAAACTGGAACGTGGATGCCATGTTGAACAACGATATTGTGGGCAATACTTACGGCATGGAAACCGGCCTGAAAGATAACCGCAGCATCCGGATTTTTAGTGATGGCGTGCCTTCCGTTGCTGCAAAAGATGAAAAAGCGATTGCCGGGTTGATTGCTTTAGGCGGGGAAAACGACAGCCCTTCGCGGCAACTGGCCCGTTATACTAAAGAAATAGGCGAACGATATGTTGCGCAGTTGGATGTAAAGTTGATTTACCGCCGCGACCGGTATTTGCGGGGCGGCGACCAGACGCCTTTTTTACTGCAAGGATTTACTGCCGTCCGTTTTACCGAGATGAACGAAGATTTTAACCGCCAGCACCAGGATGTACGCAAGGAAAAAGGAATTGATTACGGCGATGTGCCCGACGCCGCAGATTATGATTACACGCAGAAAATTGCCAGGATGAACTTATCTGTACTCGCCAATCTTGCTTTGGCACCTGCAGAACCGCAAAATGTGGGCGTCATCACCAGCGGCTTAACCAATAAAACACAATTAAAATGGGAAACACCAAAAACGGGTAAAAAACCGGCAGGTTATTATGTGTTGATGCGCGAAACTACCAGCCCATATTGGGAAAAGAAGTTTTTTGTGACGGACACAAAAGCTACATTGGATTATTCTAAAGACAACTACTTTTTCGCCGTGCAATCTGTGGATGAACTGGGGCATGAGAGTTTGCCGGTTGTGCCGAAACCAGTTAGGTAAATATGATGCTTCTTTTATCGGATAAAAAACTTATTTATATAACTTATGCTGATTACAGAAATCGTTGAAAAGAAAAGATTTGAAAATCAATTAACAGGAATTTCAGGTGAATTTTTTGTTGCGGCAGAACTTGCTAAACGTAATTTCCAAGTGGCACTAACATTAGGAAATGCTAAGGGAATTGACTTGTTTGCTACTAATCAAATAACAGAAGAAACATTTGAGATAGAAGTGAAAACCCTTAGAAAAAAACCTAATTGTTTTACGCTGAAACCTGAAAGAGTTAAACCCAAAAAGATATTCGTATTTATTTACTTAAATGAAAAAGAAATTTCGCCTGAGTTTTACGTATTAAAGGGTGAGGAATTACTTCCAGATATGAAACATTTCTATCGTGCAAGTTTAGATGTTAATAGGCCAACCGTAAATCATGGACCTCTACAAATTCATAAAGGTCAATGGGATAAACCTGATTAATGCTTCTTTTATCACCTAAAAATCATCAACAATTATCTTAATTAAAAACCCTATGGGATAAGTTTGAAAATCTGTTCTAATTCTTTATTTGAAATCGAGCTTTTTTCTGATTTATCATAAATAGCAGTTAGGTAAACGGTTGTTAGAGAAAACTTTAAAAAGGTAATTATCCTGGCACCGCCAGATTTCCCTTTTCCTTTTGAAGTGATGGCTAAACGGATTTTGTAAAAATTGTTGCCCAATGCAGTTCCTTGTTCCGGCGTATCGGCGAGTGCTTCAAAAAGTTTGGCAAGGTCATTTTTGAGCGAAGGATATTTTTTAACTAATCTTTTAACTTGTTTATCAAAAACCGGGATGGATTCTATTTCATAATTCATCCAACAATTCTTTTGCGGGCCGGGATTTTAGTTTGCCTTGTTCTACCAGTTTAAGTTCTGTTAGGGCTTCTTTTAATTCCTGTAAAACCTGCACTTTACTTGGCTCTTCATATTCCAGGACTTCTAATTGTTTATACTGCTTTTTTAACGTTTCCCATTCGTTAATCGGGATAAAAACACCGGCAGCATTGCCGTTGCTGTCTTGTATAACCTGTACTTTCATATTAACACCTTGTATGCCTTGTCAAAAATACAAATTATGGGTTGCCTATTTTTATAGCTTTTTCAAAAATACTTCTTTTATCACCTAAAAACCATTACCAAACCTGGTCTTTCACCACTTCGCAGAAAGTTTGGAAAAGGTTCATCTTTCTGGAAAATAAAGAAATGGTTTCTGCACTGGCAGCTTGAAACATACGCAAATGTTCCAGTTCGTAATGGATGCCTAATAACAAAGCCAGGATAACCGGTGCCAAAAGCAGCAGGAAAGGGTTGGAGTTGAGGATGAAGTTTTTCATGATTGATTGTTTGATGAACCAAAGGAAAAACTAATCTTGAAGCAGGTAAAAGGCAATTAGGCAAATCCGCAGGAAAACCCGGTGAACGGCATTTTTTTACCGACGAAGATTTTACCGATAAGCTAAATTTAAGTTCAATCAAACTTGTCCCAATGCTTCTTTTATCGACCTTTCTGCCCGTTTAACTAAAATTTCTGCGGATTGCTGTTCCGGTTCTATCGGTTCCAACACTTCAAACTCCAGCTTTAAAAAAGTTCCTAAAGGGAAAGTGCCGTATCGTACCATTTTCCAGGAGTTGCGGATAACGATGGGAACCAAGAATGCGTTAGGACATTTTTTTAATAAAGCAGCTACGCCTCCGATTTGGAAATCCTTGACCACGCCATCTTTTGATCGTGTTCCTTCAGGGAAAATCACGGCCGACCAGTTGTTGGTTTTCATCCGCGTGCCCAACTTCGACATTTCGGTGATCGCTTGCCTCGGGTCTTTCCTGTCAATATTGGCGCCGCCGCCATGTTTTAAATTGTAGGAAATAGAAGGAATGCCTTTAGTCAGTTCGATCTTGGAAATAAATTTGGCGTGATATTTCCGCAGAAACCAGATTAGCGGCGGGATATCATACAAGCTCTGGTGATTGGCAATAAAAATAACCGGACGGCTGACCGGTAAATGAAAAGTATTGATGAATTTTACTGATGTGCCGAGTAAATAATAAGTAGAGGTTAAGCAGAGATCCAAAATATCCACCACAAACTTATGCGCTTTGTACCCAAAAAAGCGGAAAGCAATCCATTGCAGCGGATGAAAGATCAGCAAAAAAAAAGTGAATGCAATATAATGCAACGGCGTCAGCAGATAGCTCAACAGTTTTTGCATGATAAAAGAAGCATTAACCTGTTTAATTGTTCAAGAGATTTTCTGATAACAGGATATGCACTTTCAGTACAGCAGCAACGGTGATCGCATCGGTAATCCCGCCTTGGCAAACCATCTGGTAAACTTTCTCGAACGGCAATTTGCGGATCACCAATTGCTCGGTTTCTTCCGGTTCCGCTTCAAATTGTTCCAGGTTTTGGGCGAGATAGATAATAGCTTCTTCATCGCAAACCGAATTTGAAAGGTACATCCGCTGAATTTCCGTCCATTTTCCTGCTTTTAAGCCGGTTTCTTCCAGCAATTCCCGTTTGGCAGAATCCAAAGGTTCGCCCGATAATGGTCCGCCGCCTTCCGGGATTTCCCAACTATATTTATTCAACGGAAAACGATATTGCCCAACTAAATAGGTGTTGAAATTTTCATCCAATGGTAAAACTCCGATTGCTTTGTTTTTAAAATGAATTTTACCATAAATCCCGGGATTGCCGGACGGATTGAGCACCTGAAATTCGGTTACGTTGATCCAGGAATTATCATAAATATTTTCTTCGGAAGTAATTTTCCATGGATTCGCTTCTGGCTGCATGTTGTAAAAATAGTAAAATTAATAATCTGGGTTAATTGGCTTTCCGATATTCCGGCAAGTTGACAAGCACGATTCCGACCAGGATGATGACCAACCCAACTAATTGTCCTTTTACCAAATGCTCGTTTGCCAGCAGCCATCCCAAAAAAACAGCCACCACCGGATTGACATAAGTATGCGTGCTGATTAAAGCCAGCGGACGTTGCGAAATCAGCCAGACAAAAGACAGATAAGCCGCGAACGAGCCGAAAACAATCAGGAACAAAAGTCCCAGCCAGGCATTTGTAGGAACATTATTAAACGAAAACGACGAAATTTCACCGGTAAAAAGAGCAATAAAACCGCTGACCACTGCTGCCGGGAGCAATTGCATACTGCTGTTCATCATCACCGAGCTTTCGCCTTTGCTGTTGTTAATAATGAGCGAGCCCAGAACCCACCAAACCGCACTTAGCAAAACCACAAACGTGGCCACAAGGCCGATGGTAGAATGGCTCACCTGCAAATGATCGGCTTTTAAGAATAGGAAAATACCGGAGAAACCAATTAGTAATCCGGCCAAAATAAATTTATTGGAAAAGTAAACGTTCCAGTTTTTCTTGTCGAGCACTAAAAACCACAAAGGTTCTGTCGCGACTAAAATAGCCGCCTGACCGGAACTGATGTATTGTTCTGCCCAAGCGATCATTCCGGTGCCGCCCACCAGCATCAATATTCCGCTTAATGCTTGTTTTAAAAGTAGTTTTTGGGGAGGAAATATTTCACCTTTTATTTTGCAATAAGCTAACAAAATTACTCCGGCAATGAAATAACGCAAACCCACCAAAATAAAAGGGGGAAAACCTTTCAGGCCGAAAGCAACTGCCAGATAAGTAGAACCCCAGATGAAGTAGATATTGAAAAAGGCAAAGATCAGCAGCATACGCTGCAAAAGCGGTTTGTGTTTCATTTAGAAATCTTAATTTTCATTAAGCTGATTGGTTCAGCTTAATGAAAATATACCGGTAAAAGAAGCATCCGTTTATAAACCGAATGCTTCTTTTACCTGATCTAAATAATCTAATTTCTCCCAGGTAAAAAGTTCCACTTCTATTTTGGTCTCTTCTCCGTTAGGCGTAAAAAAAGATTTGGTTACCGTTTGCGGCACTTTGCCAAAATGCCCATAAGCGGCCGTTTCCGAATAAATCGGGTTACGCAATTTAAAACGGGTTTCAATGGCATAAGGTGTCATATCAAAAATGGCAGAAACTTTTTCCGCTATTTCCCCGTCGTGCAGGTCAACTTGTGCTGTTCCGTAAGTGTTTACGTAAATTCCCATCGGTTGTGCTACGCCAATCGCATACGAAACCTGTACCAGTACTTCATTGCAAACACCGGCAGCAACTAAATTTTTTGCGATGTGACGCGTGGCATAAGCGGCAGAACGGTCAACTTTAGAAGGGTCTTTTCCGGAGAAAGCACCGCCGCCGTGTGCACCTTTACCGCCATAAGTATCCACAATGATTTTTCGTCCGGTCAGTCCGGTATCGCCATGCGGACCACCGATCACAAATTTTCCGGTCGGGTTAATGTGGTATTTGATGTCCTCGTTGAAAAAATGACTGTACTTAGGATACTTTGCTTTTACCCTCGGAATAAGAATGCTGATGATATCTTTCCTGATTCTCTCAAGCATGGCTTTTTCTTCATCAAAATCATCGTGCTGGGTAGAAATAACAATGGCATCAATACGCACCGGTTGGTTATCATCATCATATTCCAGGGTTACCTGCGACTTAGCGTCCGGGCGTAAATACTTAATATCGGTGTTTTCCCTGCGGATAGCTGCCAGTTCAATCAACAAAGCATGTGCAATATCTAAGGTAAGCGGCATAAAATTATCCGTTTCGCTGGTGGCATAGCCAAACATCATCCCCTGGTCGCCGGCCCCTTGCAGTTGTTTGTCTTCGCGGTCCACACCCTGGTTAATATCCGGCGACTGTTCATGAATGGCCGACAACACACCACAGGAATTGCCGTCGAACATGTACGCCCCTTTAGTATAGCCGATTTTGTTGATCACATCACGGGCAATTTTTTGAACATCTAAGTAAGCTTTGGATTTAACTTCGCCAGCCAGAAAAACCTGCCCGGTGGTTACCAGGGTTTCGCAGGCTACTTTTGAATCAGGGTCGAAGGCTAAAAAATTATCAATCAGTGCGTCAGAAATTTGATCTGCAACCTTATCGGGATGTCCTTCTGAAACAGACTCCGAAGTAAATAAATATGACATAGCTATTTTTATAAATTTTTTTAATTATATATAAACAGCTGATAAGGATTGCAGCACAAAAAGGAATATCATTTTAGCACTTTTTTTAATGTGGTTGCAATCAATTCAAATCAGTCCACTTATGTCAGCAAAATTAAAATATTTTTATAAATTTTGTCGTTACAAAATAATTTGTTTTTGTAGAGCTTGTTTAAAATTTGCTTAATAAGATTTCCATGCTTCTTTTATCACCTAAAAAATGGCAGGCATTTGGTTTTGGTTTATTTAAATTGATGTACATCAATTTTTATAGGGTAAAAGAAGCATGGCCATCAATCCTGAGAATATCGAAGGATCTTGTATAAATTTAAACGGACTCTATCTGTAATCCTATTTTTGCAGGTAGAAATAATTGGCAATTAATCCTTGGAATAATAAAATTTATTGATAATAATTGCGTTTAGCTAATCCTAATTACCATTATAACCTTTACAAACAGTATTAAAAAGATTTTACCAGTATAAAAACAGTATGCATTCGATACCAAAATTACATTGAATAAAAAAAATAAAAACGTTTCGGGGGTAATTTATTCTACTGATCCTGCTTTTGAGTATCAGCAGGAAAATGTATCAGCAGCAGAAACTTTACCGGCGCAGCAACAGCAGCTTAAAATTTTTCTTGACCGGAAAGGCGGTAGAAAATTAGTAACCCGCATTTCAAATTTTCAGGGAACAGAAGAAGATCTGGAAAAATTAGGCAAAAAATTAAAAATTAAATGCGGCGTAGGCGGGGCGACAAAAGATGGCGAAATCCTGATCCAGGGAAATTTCAGGGACAAGGTACTGGAAATTTTACTTGCCGATAATTACAAGGCAAAAATAGCAGGAGGATAACCAGGAATAGCTGTATTAATATGAGTTGAATATATTTTACACTTAAACCTTGCATAGATTGATTATTTTCGTTTTCATTGTAAAAGAAATAGGTAAACAATCTGATTATTGAAATTGCAATAATTTTTTTTATATAGCTGTTTTAAATATGTTAATTAAAAATTATTATTAAGGCTCTGCTTATTCTTTTTAAAATTAAAACCATAAATTTTTTTTATTGCATTAGTACAAATACCATTATTTAAATCTATATTTATCAAACTAAAATCTAACTAAAACTAAACAAACCTAAAAATGGCAACTACTCCACCAAAACCAACAACAACAGTAATCAAAGAAAGCTCAGGCTCGTCGAGCATTTTTGCATCTTTAGTAATTCCAATCGCTTTTGTCGTAGCTATATTGATCTATATGTTTGTTTTAGGTGATCCAAGTCACTATAAAGGAGGCGATGTAGAGCACGGCGACCCAACAGATTATTTTGGAACAGTACACAGGGGAGGGCCAATTGTACCCGTATTAATGACCTTCTTGTTATGTGTAATTATATTCTCTATTGAAAGATTTGTAGTAATTGGCAAGGCAGCAGGTTCCGGTAACGTGGATGCCTTTATTAAAAAGGTACAATCTAACTTAAACTCTGGTAACATCGAAGCTGCAAGTGCAGAATGCGATAAACAAAAAGGTTCTGTTGCAAACGTGATCAAATCAGGTTTGAAAAAATACAAAGAAATGGAGCAAGAACCAAATTTGGACGTGGACCAGAAATGTTTGGCTATTCAAAAAGATATTGAAGAAGCAACTTCTTTAGAGATGCCAATGCTGGAGCAAAACCTGACTATCATTGCAACTTTGGTATCTATTGGTACATTAACCGGTTTGCTGGGTACAGTAACGGGTATGATCAGGGCGTTCGCTGCATTGGCAACATCAGGAGCTCCTAATCAGGCCGCATTGGCAACTGGTATTTCTGAAGCATTGATCAATACAGCTTTAGGTATCTTTACCTCAACTTTAGCAGTTATTGCCTACAATTATTTTACTTCTAAAATTGATACTTTAACCTATGCTATTGATGAAACAGGTTTTAGTATCGTTCAAACTTATGCTGCATCACATAAGAACAAGGGTTTATAAATCCTTGTTCTTATGTTTATACCTATGCAGAGATTTGTTCGTTTATATTATAATTAATTAAAAAAGAAGAGATGCCAAGAGCTCATATAAAAAGAAAAAGCACCGCAATTGACATGACAGCAATGTGCGATATGGCTTTCCTTTTGCTTACCTTTTTTATTCTTACTTCCAAATTCAAAACAGAAGACCCGGTTCCGGTAGACATTCCGGGTTCATCTGTAACTATTAAATTGCCCGATGATGTTGCCACTTTAACTATTGGACAAGACAAGGTTTTTTTTGGTATGGAAGGAGAAGCAATCCGCAGGCAAACTTTGGAAAGTGTTGGTCAAAAATACAATGTCACTTTTACGCCTACCGAAAAGGCTGTTTTTGAAACACTCCCATCGTTTGGTGTCCCTATTGCCAGTATGAAACAGTTTTTGGATTTAACACCGGATCAACGTAAAGAGCTTAAACAGCCTGGAATCCCTACTGATTCTGTTAGTAATGAACTGTTTAATTGGGTTCGTGAGGCAAGGGTATCAGCAAAGCTGCTTGTTAACAAAGAGTTAAGGATAAGCATCAAGGGTGACAGCAAAGAAGAGTATCCGACTATCAAAAAAGTAATAGGTATATTGCAAAAACAAAAAGTAGATAAATTCAGCCTTATCACTTCATTAAGGGCTGCAAACTAATTAAAACTTAAATAAAATGGCAGAATTAGATACCTCAGGGGGTGGCAAAAAAGGAGGGGGAAAAGTAAGAAGCAAAAAAGCATCCACCCGTGTTGATTTAACAGCCATGGTTGATCTGGCCTTTTTACTGATCACTTTTTTTATGCTGACTACAACCTTAGCAAAGCCACAAGCGATGGATTTGGGCATGCCTGATAAAGATGACATAAAAAAGGATCAATTACCAGTTCCCGCTTCAAGAACTATGTCGATATTACTTGGTAGTAAAGATAAGTTAGAATATTTTGTAGGCGAACCAGGAAAAGTTGCTCCAATTGTTTCAGATTACGGAAAAAATGGAATTAGAAAAGCTTTATTGGACAATTATCAAAAAGTTAAACAACAATCTGGGGGAAAGGAGATGATTGTTCTAATTAAGCCATCTGATAAATCTAATTATAAAGATATGGTTGATATATTAGATGAGCTTAAAATTGCCAATATTCAAATTTATGCAATTGTAGATATTGTCGGTAATGAAGTAGAATCATTAAAGCGTGATGGAATATACTAATTATATAAATAGTATTAAATTTTAAAAATTAAATTACAACAACCATGGCAAAATTAGATATATTAGATCCGGCATGGATCGAGGTTGTTTTTAGTGGGCGTAATAAAGCTTACGGAGCTTATGTGTTGCGTAAGGAAAATGCAAGAACATCAGTTCGGGCTTTAATTATAGCCAGTGCTTTATTTATCATTGCAATAGCTACACCTACTATCATCGACAAGATAAAGGGATTTATTCCAAAGGCCGATGAAAAAGTTAAAATTACGGAAGTGGTATTAGTACCGCCGCCACCGGTTGACATGACAAAACCGCCGCCGCCGCCACCGGTTGTAGAACCACCTAAACCAAAAGTTGATCAGGTACGTTTTCCGCCACCGGTTGTAAAACCTGATAATGAGGTTCAGGAAAAAGATCCGCCAACTGTAAAAGAACTGGAAGTAAAAGATCCTGGACAAAAAGATCAAAAAGGAGATCCTAATCAGGATATACGTATTGATGAAGCAGTTGGTAAAGCTGATATCACACAAAAAGTAGTAGAAGAAAGCAATGAGCCGGTAAGTTTTGCAGCAGTAGAAAAGCTGCCTGCATTTCCAGGGGGTGAAGCAGCATTTGGTAACTATTTAAGTAAAAATATTCGTTATCCGCCAGTTGCAAAAGAAAATAATACCCAAGGAAGAGTTATTCTATCTTTTGTTGTTGAAAGAGACGGGTCATTGACAGATATCAAAGTTTTACGTGACATTGGAGGCGGTTGCGGACCAGAAGCTGTAAGGGTTTTATCTAAATCACCACATTGGACTCCCGGTATTCAAAATGGCAAGAAAGTAAGGGTTGCTTATACAATGCCAGTTAATTTTACCCTTTCTGGAGATCAGTAAATTTTATGCTGAATATATTTAATTTTAAGGAGAAACCGCTCAAAGAGCGGTTTCTCCTTATTTTAGGGCTGGTTACTTTTATTTGCTTTTTAGGGTTGGGATTGATGATTATGTTTTGGAATAGGCTTCCGTTAAATATGAATACTACCCAGCGGTATTTATTTGGAAGTGTAATTATCGTTTATTCTATTATTCGTTTTTCAAGATTATTCACTAAAAAATGAAATTTGAAAAAAGACTTTTTTTAAATATTGTATTGATTTTATCAATATTGATTATTTCTTGCGGGCATAGTAACAATACTGATAGTGGTTCTGATCAATTTACCTCAGGTACTTATCAGTTTGTGTTTGATGAATCAATATCACCAATTTTAGATCAGGAAATATATGTTTTTAAATCAATTTATACCGATGCAAAGCCTAATGTTTTGTACAAACCGGAAAATAAGATTTTAGACCTGATTTTAAATAATAAAGCCCGTTTTGCAGTAATGGGAAGAGACCTGAATAAGAAGGAGGTCAAATTATTAACTGATAAAAATTTACCTCCAAAAACTGGTAAAGTAGCTGTGGATGCTATAACTTTGATTGTAGGAAAAAATTCTAATGATACTACCATGTCTATATCAGATGTGAATAAGTTATTTGATATTAATACTAAAAGTAATAAAAACCTCGTTTTTGATAATCCCAACTCAAGTGTTTTTAATTATTTGAAAAGTTTTTTTAATTTGAACCCATCCACACATAAAAATATTTATGCTGTTAAAAACAGTAAGGAGGTAATCAAGTATGTTTCTGAACATCAAAATGCAATCGGTTTTATCAGTTATAGCTGGTTGACGGAACCTGATGCTGATTATGCAGAAGCAATAAAAAACATAAAGGTAGTGGGCATCAGGGATGAGAAATCTAAAGAACTATCTAAAATTTATTTTAAACCTTCGCAATCATCCCTCGCTCTAAAACAATATCCGTTAACACGTTCTATTTATGTGGTGGATTGTACAGGGAAAGTAGGATTAGGTACAGGTTTTGCATCATTTTTGCAAAGTGAAAGAGGTCAAAAGATAATTTTAAAATCCGGATTGTTACCGGAGATTATGCCTACAAGAGAAATAAGTATTAAAAAATAAATTATAATTTTAACGTATAGAATTTTAACTATGAAAATGATCAATAAAGCAGTAATGACCATTTCCGGTTTAACCATGTTAAGTTCTTCTGTTTTTGCTCAAAGTTTGGCAGATGCCAAAAAAGCAATTGACGCAGAACAATATCAGAAGGCCGAATCAATGCTCAAAAACCTGACCCAAACACAAGCAACTAAAGATGAAAATTTTTTTTATTTGGGTTGGTTGTACTTAAAAACAGATTATCCTGATTCTGCTAAAACCGCATTTACAAAAGGAATAAGTGTAAATCCAAAATCAGCTTTAAATTATGCAGGCTTAGGTGCAGTTGACCGTCTGGATAAAAATACAGCTTCTGCAAAATCTAATTTTGATAAGGCGATAGCTTCTATTGACAAAAAAGACACGGAACCTTATGTTTATGTAGGTAGAGCTTATTTATTGCCCCCCAATCCAGATGCTAATGCTGCTATTCAGGTTTTGAAAAGAGGTATTGCTGCAAACCCAAAAGATAAAAACCCAGAGCTATACGCTGCTTTAGGTGATGCTTATCGCTCACAATTAAAAAACACCGATGCCTACGATAATTATTCCCAAGCTTTGGCTATCAACCCAAAAATGGTAAGCGCAATAGTTGCAACAGGTGTAATTTGGAAACAAGCCAATAATTATGAAGATTCTGAAAAAGAGTATCGTAAAGCATTAGCCATAGATCCGAATTATGGTCCTGCTTATCGTGAACTGGCAGAAACCTATTTAAGATGGGGTAAAAACAGTACAATGGCTATTGCGACCCAGAAATACACACAAGCTGTTGATTTTTATAAGAAATATTTGGATTTGACAGATCGGTCCATTGATTCAAGGATGCGTTATGCCAGCTTCTTAGTGTATGCACAGGATTATAAAGCATTGGAGCAAGAGGCAAATGATATTGCGAGATTAGCTCCCAAAAATAATTTGTTGGTTTACAGGTATTCGGGTTATGCTGCTTATGAGAACAAGAATTATCCTGCCGGATTGGAAGCTTTAAATAAATTTATCTCTCAGGCTGATCCGAAAAGGGTAATTCCGATGGATTATTTGTATTTAGGCCGCCTACAGGTTGCATCAGGACAAGATTCTTTAGGTATCAATAGTTTAAGAAAAGCTATTAGCCTTGATACTGCGCAAGTTGATGGTTATGGTGATATTGCCAAAACTTTATATAACCAAAAGAAGTATGCTGAAGCAGGTGATGCTTACAAAACTTATATAACAAAATCGCGTCAGGCTACTTTAAATGATTATTTAAGAGAAGGGGTAAGTTATTACAATGCGTTCAAAGCACAATATTATAGTACTGCTACACCAAAACCAGTAGCTGACACGTCATTATTAGTAAAAGCCGACACTGCTTTTAGTTACATTCAACATCATGCTGCTGCTCCACAGGCTGCTGTTGCACTTTATCAGGCAAGGGCAAATGACCTTAAAGAACCCAGCAGAAATACATCTTTGGGTTATGCCAGGCCATATTATGAGCAATACATTCAGTTAATAACTTCTAAAGGAACTGTTGCTGATACAGACAAACAATTTTTGGCTGAAGCTTATAACTATTTAGGAACATATTACGAGTTTAAAGAAAAAAACGAAGCTAAAGCTGCTGAAAATTTTGGCAAAGCATTAGAAAATGATCCCACAAGTAAACAGGCAAAAGCTTATATAGACCGAAAAGGTAAGTCTAAGTAAAATAAGTTTGCTAAAATTTAAAGGCTCCTTTTAGGGAGCCTTTTTTTATATTTGAAGAATTATTTAAGAACAAGACACAACAATATGGAAGCTCAAAGTTTGCCGGTAAATTATCTTCCCATTATCTTTCAAATGATTGTGGCTATCGGTTTTGTGTTAACTACTATGCTGGCTACTCATAAATTAGGCCCTAAAAGAAGTACAAAAGACAAACTAACACCATTTGAATCTGGCATAGAAGTGATAGGAAATGCGCGGACACCTGTTTCTATCAAATATTTTTTGGTAGCTATCCTTTTTGTTTTGTTTGATGTAGAAGTAATTTTTATGTATCCCTGGGCGGTAAATTTTCGTGATTTAGGTTCTGATGGCATGATGGAAATGTTTGTATTTATGGGGGCATTGTTGCTTGGGTTTATTTATATTATAAAAAAGAAAGCGTTGGACTGGGATTGAATTCTGGTTTAAAATTATATTTGAAAAATGGCAATGCTTCTTTTAGCACTAAAAAAATAAGTATTTATTCATAAAAAGAACATAAAACGACCCACCATTTTTATAGGGTAAAAGAAGCAGGAAAAATGATAATGAACAAACATTTAAACAAGTTTTGAGAATAGAATTGTTCTAAATAAGTCAACTCTTATCGAGAACACGTTGCAAAAAATTTATTATTGTAAATTTGTGTTCATCTTTTTTTAAGATAGGTTTTCTACATTAAAAACATGAGTAATATTAAGATTGTTGAAGCACCGCCGGGTGTAGAAGGTTCTGGCTTTTTTGCCACTTCCTTGGATCAGGCAGTTGGAATGGCTCGGTCACACTCATTATGGCCTTTGCCTTTTGCTACTTCCTGCTGCGGAATTGAGTTTATGGCTACAATGGGTTCGCATTATGACTTAGCCAGATTTGGTGCCGAAAGATTAAGCTTTTCTCCGCGTCAGGCAGATTTGCTGATGGTGATGGGAACAATCGCTAAAAAAATGGCACCTGTTTTACGTCAGGTTTATTTGCAGATGGCAGAACCGCGTTGGGTAATGGCTGTTGGAGCTTGTGCATCCAGTGGTGGTATTTTTGATACTTATTCAGTTTTACAAGGAATTGATGAAATCATTCCGGTCGATGTTTATGTTCCCGGTTGTCCGCCCCGTCCCGAAGGAATAATTGATGGATTCATGAATATCCAAAAATTAGTACAGACAGAAAGTGGCAGAAGAAGGGAAGCACCGGAATATAAGGAATTGCTTGCTAAATATGGTATTCAATAATGGGTAAAATTTTAACCGAAGATCTTGTAAATCAGCTTAATTTAAAATTTGGAGAACAAGTTGTTTTGATGACGGAATTGTCTGATCTACCAAATTTTCAAGCCTCGCGTGAGCAAATTAACGATGTGCTTTCGTATTTAAAAACAGACCCTGCATTAAAATTTAATTTTTTAACAGATATTACAGGGGTTCATTATCCCGATAGGGAAGAACAACTTTGTGTTGTATATCACTTACATAGTTTTATAAATAACACAAGGATCAGGGTCAAGGTTTTTTTAAATGAAGGTAATGTCCATATTCCTACAGCAACAGATTTATGGAACGGTGCTAATTGGATGGAACGCGAAACGTATGATTATTTCGGGATTGAGTTTGACGGGCATCCGGACTTGCGACGTATTTTAAATGTAGATGACATGGTTGCTTTTCCGATGAGAAAAGAATTTCCACTGGAAGATCCCAACCGTGTTGATAAAAAAGATTATTTTTTCGGAAGATAGCACAAAAAAGAATGGAAAATTTTCCTGTTTTTACTGATAACGATCCGCAGGATTCGCCTACTACCTTAAATCTCGGCCCAACACATCCTGCCACACATGGTGTATTTCAAAATGTGTTGCAAATGGATGGAGAAAGAATCATCAGCGGCGTTTCTACTATAGGCTATATACACCGTGCTTTTGAAAAGATTGCCGAACACCGTCCTTTTTATCAGATCACACCATTAACAGATCGTATGAACTACTGTTCCTCACCCATAAATAATATGGGTTGGCACATGACAGTAGAAAAATTACTTGACATCAAAACACCAAAACGGGTTGATTATTTGCGGGTGATTGTAATGGAACTGGCCAGGATTTCAGATCATATTATTTGCAACGGTGTTTTGGGAGTAGATACAGGTGCTTTTACCGGCTTTTTATATATGATGCAATACCGGGAAGCCATTTATGAAATTTACGAAGAAGTTTGCGGTTCCCGTTTAACCACAAATATTGGCCGGATTGGTGGTTTTGAACGTGATTTTAATGAAATTGCTTTTAGAAAAATAAATAAATTCTTGGTTGATTTTCCGCCGGTTTTAAAAGAATTTGAATCTCTTTTTAACCGTAACCGTATTTTTATCGACCGTACACGTGGCGTTGCCGCTGTTGATGCAGAAACAGCATTAAACTATAGCTGGAGCGGGCCGATTTTAAGGGCAACAGGTGTTGATTATGACGTGCGGGCAATGGAACCTTACAGCTCTTATGAAGATTTTGATTTTGAAGTTCCGGTTGGTACCAATGGTGATGTGTACAATCGCTTTATGGTTCGGAATGAGGAGATGAAACAAAGTATGCACATTATCAAGCAGGCTTTGCAGAAATTGGAAAAAGAACCAAAAGGCGTTTTTCATGCAGACGTTCCTGATTATTATCTTCCCCCAAAGCAAGAGGTTTATAACAACATGGAAGCCTTGATCTATCATTTCAAAATTGTGATGGGCGAGGTAAATACACCGGTAAAAGAAGTATATCATGCAGTGGAAGGCGCAAACGGAGAACTGGGCTTTTACCTGATTAATGATGGCGGCCGTGCTCCGTACCGCTTGCATTTCCGCAGGCCAAGTTTTATTAATTACCAGATGTATGCGCCTATGAGCCAGGGCATGTTGCTGTCAGATGCAATCTTGAATATGAGTAGTTTGAACGTAATTGCAGGAGAGTTAGATGCTTAAAATTGAAGAAACAGTAGTGGTACAGGAGTTTTCCTCTCAGTTGTACCAGCAATTTATTGAAATTGTAAGCCACTATCCGGCAGAACAGCCAAAAGGAGCTTTATTACCGATTTTGCATATAGTTCAGGCGGAATTTGGTTGGCTAAGCGTGAACGCAATGGATAAAGTAGCCGCTTATTTAGATATTCAGCCGATTGAAGTTTACGAAGTAGCTTCTTTTTACACGATGTATTTTTTACGTCCGCAAGGAAAATATATGTTGGAGATTTGCCGTACCGGCCCTTGTTGTTTAGTTGGAGCAGAAAAAATTTTGAAACACATCGAGCAAAAATTAGATGTAAAAGAAGGTGAAGTAACAGCAGACGGGCTTTTTAGCTGGCGCGGAGTAGAATGTTTGGCTGCTTGCGGGTTTGGGCCGGTTTTACAAATTGGGCCGGAATATACTTTTTATGAGAACCTGACACCGGAATCAGTTGATCAGTTGATAAGTGATTTAACAATAAAAGCTAATAATTAAAATGAACAGAAGTACGGTTATAATTTGTGACACCTCACTTCTGATTGCAATCGTATTGTTTTTATCAACTAAAAATTGGGGCCACTATAATTTAATTGTTGGTTTAGCAGCCGTAAACATTTTTAGATATTCTGTAAAGTATCATTTAGATTATTACAAAATGACTGATAAAATTTATTAATAGGCTTCATGGCTCGAAAAATACTATTAGAACACATTGAGGTTGAAGGCATCAGCACTTTTGATGTTTACCGTTCCAAAGGCGGTTATGCCGCTGTTGAAAAAGCTTTGAAAACACTTACTCCGGAAGAAATTGTGGAGGAAGTAAAAAAATCAGGCTTGCGTGGACGTGGTGGTGCAGGCTTTCCAACAGGAATGAAATGGAGTTTTTTGGCCAAGCCAGAAGGTAAACCGCGTTATTTGGTTTGCAATGCGGATGAATCTGAACCGGGAACATTTAAAGATCGTTTTTTAATGACCAAACTTCCTCATTTATTAATTGAAGGAATGATTATCGGCAGTTTTGCTTTAGGGGCAAAAACTTCTTACATCTATGTTCGCGGAGAAATGATTCCACAAATCCGTATATTGGAAAAAGCTATTGCCGAGGCCAGAAATGCAGGTTTTCTTGGAAAAAATATATTAGGAACAGGTTACGACCTGGAGCTATACGTGCAACCAGGTGGTGGTGCTTATATCTGCGGAGAAGAAACTGCGCTGATTGAATCTTTGGAAGGCAAACGCGGAAATCCTCGCATTAAACCTCCTTTTCCGGCAATTGCAGGATTATGGGGCTGTCCGACGGTTGTTAACAACGTAGAGTCTATCGCAGCAGTTGTGCCGATCATCCGGGATGGTGGCGAAGAATATGCGAAAATTGGTATTGGAAGAAGTACCGGAACCAAGCTAATCTCTGCTTCCGGAAACTTGGTAAAACCTGGGATTTATGAAATAGAACTGGGTTTGCCGGTGGAAGAATTTATTTATTCTGATGAATATTGCGGAGGAATCGCCAACGGCAAACGTTTAAAAGCAGTTGTTGCCGGAGGTTCATCTGTTCCTATTTTACCGGCTAATTTAATAACCAAAACCATCAATCAGGAAGCCCGGCTGATGAGTTACGAATCACTTTCAGACGGCGGTTTTGCTACCGGCTCCATGATGGGATCAGGTGGTTTTATCGCTTTTGATGAAGACCAATGCGTTGTGCGTAACACCTGGAACTTTGCCCGTTTTTATCACCATGAAAGCTGCGGACAATGTTCGCCATGTCGCGAAGGAACAGGCTGGATGGAAAAAGTTTTACATCGGCTGGAATACGGCCATGGTAAATTAAGTGATATTGATTTACTGGTTGATGTTTCCAGAAAAATAGAAGGAAATACCATTTGTCCCTTAGGAGATGCCGCTGCCTGGCCTGTTGCCAGTGCCATCCGTCATTTCAGGGATGAATTTGAATGGCATGTCAAAGAGTCGAGGCTTTGTTTGGAACGTAATTACGGACTGGCGCATTATGCTGATCCCATACCAAAATCAGAACCTGTAGTTGCAGTATAAAAAACAGGTGATAAAAGAAGCATCAATATATATGCTTCTTTTATCATACAAAAATAAATGCTTGGTTTAAGTTTTTATTGTGATGGATAAAATGTCAGATACAGTTAAAGTTAGCATAGACGGGATTCCTGTAGAAGTAAGTCCGGGCACTACAATCCTCAACGCTGCAAGGCAAATTGGTGGCGATATTGTACCGCCTGCCATGTGCTATTATTCTAAACTGGAAGGCAGCGGCGGTAAATGCCGGACTTGTTTGGTTAAAGTAAGCAAAGGGTCAGAAAAAGACCCGCGCCCAATGCCAAAATTAGTTGCTTCCTGCCGCACAACAGTAATGGATGGAATGGAAGTGCAAAACATTACTTCCACAGAAGTAGTTGAAGCCCGGAAAGGGATTGTAGAAATGCTGCTGATTAACCATCCGCTGGATTGCCCGGTTTGTGATCAGGCAGGAGAATGCCAGTTGCAGGATTTGGGTTACGAACACGGGGCAGCCAAAACACGCTATGAGTTTGAACGCCGTAAGTTTGAACGGATTGACATCGGCGATAAAATCCAACTGCACATGACGCGCTGCATTTTGTGCTATCGTTGTGTTTTTGTGGCTGATCAAATTACCGATCATCGAATTCATGGTATTTTAAACCGTGGCGATCATTCTGAAATATCAACTTATATTCATCAGGCTGTTGACAATGATTTTTCGGGAAATGTGATTGATGTTTGTCCGGTTGGGGCTTTAACCGATAAAACTTTTCGTTTTAAAAACCGTGTTTGGTTTACCAAGCCGGTAGAAGCGCATCGTGAATGCGAAACGGAAAAATGCAGTGGCCGTGTAACTTTATGGTACAAAGGCGAGGACGTTTTGCGGATAACCGGCCGTAAAGATGTTTATGGTGAAGTAGAAGAATTTATCTGCAACACGTGCCGTTTTGATAAAAAGAAAACAGCAGACTGGGTGATTGAAGGCCCGCGTAATGTATCTAATACTTCCGTAATCAGCTCAAACCATTACGGTTCTTTGCACCCTTTGCCAGTGGTAAAGAAAAACCTGGCTTTGCAGGAATCCAACAAAGAACAATTAGAACGTTTTACACGATTATAATTTTGTTCTCTAAAAAATGAAAAAGTATATCATCGTAATTTTTATTCCCTTTATAATTGCTTGTAATAAGAAAACGAATGATAAGCAAGCTAAAGCACAAGAATTAGTAAAAAGGTATCTTAATGAAAATTTAGATGATTCAACAAGTTATCAACCCGGAACATTTAGGAAAATTGATAGTATCAAAGAATCTAATTCAAGTGGTGAGTATGTGAATTATATTAAGCATGGAGTCCTTCCGCCAGATACAGTAAATCATAAAGGATTTTTTGGTTATACTTTAGTTCATGACTATAGAGCAAAAAATAAGTTAGGTGCTTTTATTAAAGAAGACAAAATATTTTATTTAGATACTGCATTAACAAGAGTAATAGTAGTACAATAACTGAATTTATGGAATTATCACTTGTTGTAGAAAAATTTATCCTGGTTGCCGTAATTTTCGGCATAAGTTTGGTAACGGCCATGTATTCTACTTATGCCGAGCGTAAAGTAGCTGCCTTTTTGCAAGACCGTGTTGGCCCGAACCGTGCCGGCCCTTTTGGTATTTTTCAGCCCATGGCCGATGGTGCCAAAATGTTTATGAAGGAAGAAATTATTCCTACACAATCAAGCGGTTTATTATTTATTGTTGGGCCGTCGCTCGCTATTTTAACAGCTTGTATTGGTTCTGCAGTAATTCCTTGGGGACAAAAACTGACCATTGGTTCCCGCGTAATTGATTTGCAGGTTACCGATATCAACGTAGGAATTTTATACATTTTCGGCGTTGTTTCTCTTGGCGTTTATGGCATCATGATTGGTGGCTGGGCTTCCAACAACAAGTATTCTTTGCTTGGTGCTATCCGCGCTGCATCACAAAATATTAGCTACGAAATTGCGATGGGCTTATCCATTATTGCATTGCTGATGTTGACTGGTACACTAAGTTTAAGAGAAATTGCAGAGCAGCAACACGGATTTTGGTCGAACGGATGGTTCACGTGGAACGTTTTTCGTCAGCCTTTAGGTTTTATCATCTTTATCATTTGTGCTTTTGCAGAAACCAATCGTAGTCCTTTTGACCTGCCGGAATGCGAAACAGAACTGGTTGGCGGTTATCACACTGAATATTCTTCTATGAAATTGGGCTTTTATCTGTTTGCCGAATATATCAACATGTTTATTTCTTCGGCAGTAATGGCTACTTTATATTTCGGCGGATACAACTTTCCGTTTATGCACCATTTAGGTTTGTCAGATAATTTAGTAACCATTCTCGGTGTGGTTGCTTTGTTTGCCAAAATAATTTTCTTCATATTTTTCTTTATGTGGATCCGGTGGACTATCCCACGTTTTCGTTATGACCAATTGATGAACTTAGGCTGGAAAGTATTGATTCCGCTTGCTATTGCCAACATCGTTTTGACAGGTGTTTTTGCTACAATTTTTAAATAATCGCTTAGATTAAATGGAATCATTAACCAATAAAAAGAAAGTCCTTGAAGCAAAACCGCTTAACTTTTTGGAACGTGCTTATCTGCCTGCTATTTTACAAGGGCTTTCGATCACTATAAAGCACTTTTTTAAAAAGCCGGTTACAATACGTTATCCGGAAGAAAAGCGGGAATTTTCTGAAAACTACCGCGGCTTGCATTCTTTAAAAAGAGACGAAGAAGGAAGAGAACGTTGTACGGCTTGTGGCTTATGCGCTTTATCTTGTCCTGCCGAAGCTATTACCATGATTGCAGGCGAACGCCAGCCAGGAGAAGAAAAGCTGTACCGCGAAGAAAAATATGCGGCCGTTTATGAGATCAATATGCTGCGTTGTATCTTCTGTGGTTTATGTGAAGAAGCTTGTCCGAAAGAAGCAATTTATCTAGACGGCGATATTGTACAATCTGATTTTCTGCGGAAAGATTTTATCTACGGAAAAGACAAATTAGTAGAAGCACCCTTGAACCAATAAGTTTTTTACCTTTGCACCCGTTCTTGCCCGGAGCATAGGTATTTTTATTTCATCATATGAGTCTATTTTACTTCGTCGCATTTCTTTCTGTTTTCTTTTCACTGCTTGTGATTTTCTCCAAAAATCCCGTGCATAGTGTGCTTTACCTTATTCTTACCTTTTTCACTTTCACCATTCATTACTTTCTGCTGAACGCGCAATTCCTTGGTATTGTAAATTTTATCGTATATATGGGTGCGATCCTGGTACTGTTTTTATACACCTTAATGTTGATGAACCTTAACCAGGAAACAGAACCGGTAAAGTCAACTTTGCTAAAAGTAATTGGCGTAATTGCTGGCGGATGTCTGCTGGTAACATTGATAGCTTCTTTAAAAATTTCTGGTAATTCCGATCCGGTTATCTTGAAAGATCCAAATCTTGGTTTGGTAAAAAATTTGGGTAAAGTGCTTTTTCATCAGTTTTTACTGCCGTTTGAAATTTCTTCGATCTTGTTATTGTCCGCGATGGTTGGTGCGGTATTACTTGCTAAAAAAGACTGATCAACAATGGAACATATCTCAAACGCGATCCAAACCATTCCGCTTAATCATTACATCATTTTAAGTAGCATTATTTTTTCTATTGGGGTAATCGGTGTACTTATCCGGCGTAATGCCATCGTAATTTTCATGTCGGTAGAGTTAATGCTGAACTCGGTGAATTTGCTGTTGACGGTTTTTTCTATTTATCATAATGATCCTTCAGGACAAGTTTTTGTGTTTTTTGTGATGGCTTTGGCTGCCGCAGAAGTGGCAGTAGGGCTTGCCATCATCGTCATGATTTACAGGAACACCAATACTATTGATATTAATGTGTTAAACAGGTTGAAATGGTAAATCAGTTTAAAAATAAAAATGTAACCCGTTCATGATCAGTAATTATATTTGGTTAATTCCTTTACTTCCTTTAGCAGGGTTTATTATTAATGGTTTAGGCCGAAATACTTTACCAAAAAACCTGATCGGTTTATTGGGAAGTTTAGTGGTCTTGATTCCGTTTATAATAAGCGCAATGCTTTTTTTAGAGGTAAAATCTTCAGGTCAAACGATCAATGTTACTTATTTTGAATGGATAAAAGCCGGTAAATTAAGTGTTCCTTTTTCGTTTTTGGTCGATCAGCTAAGCTCTTTAATGCTACTGATTATTACCGGGGTCGGGTTTCTGATCCATGTTTATTCTATTAGCTATATGCATAACGATAAAGGTTTTGGAAAGTATTTTGCTTACCTTAACCTGTTCATCTTCTTTATGTTGTTGCTGGTCCTTGGCTCAAACTACATCATTTTATTTATAGGCTGGGAAGGCGTGGGGCTTTGTTCTTACCTGCTCATTGGTTTCTGGTTTACCAATCCTGACTACGCTGATGCAGCAAAAAAAGCTTTTGTGATGAACCGTATTGGTGATCTGGGTTTCCTGATCGCCATTTTCGTAATGATCGCCACTTTCGGCAGTGCTTCTTTTACCGATGTTTTTTCAAAAGCTGCCGCATTAAAATCCGGAGATCCAACTTTGGTTTTGATTACCATTTTGCTGTTTATTGGTGCAACCGGTAAGTCAGCACAAATACCGTTGTTTACCTGGCTGCCCGATGCCATGGCCGGCCCAACCCCGGTTTCTGCACTGATTCATGCAGCAACAATGGTTACGGCAGGGATTTATATGATTGTTCGTTCTAACGTACTGTTCACGCTTGCTCCTTTTACCTTACATTTAATTGCGGTTATCGGTTTGGCAACAATATTGTTGGCAGCCTTTATTGCGGTAGCGCAAACAGATATTAAAAAAGTGCTGGCCTATTCTACCGTTTCGCAATTAGGTTATATGTTTTTGGGATTAGGTGTTGGCGCTTATACCGGAGCTTTTTTCCACGTCATTACCCATGCTTTTTTTAAGGCACTTTTGTTCTTATGCGCCGGTTCTGTTATCCATGCAGTAAGTGGGGAACAGAATATGCGCAATATGGGCGGCTTGCGTAAAAAATTACCTGTTACTTTTTGGACAATGCTGATCGGTGCCATCGCTATCTCCGGGATTCCCCCTTTTTCTGGTTTCTTTTCTAAAGATGAAATATTATCCCATGTTTTTGAACATAGTAAAACCATGTACGTTTTAGCTGTAATTGGTTCCATGTTTACGGCATTTTACATGTTCCGTTTAATCTACCTGACTTTTTATGGAAAATTTCGGGGAACAAATGAGCAGGAACATCATCTGCATGAATCTCCTTCGCTAATGACTGTCCCGTTGATAATTCTCGCTATACTTTCCGTAATCGGAGGATTTCTGGGCGTTCCCGAAGTATTGGGCGGGCATCATTGGCTGGAACATTTCTTATCACCAATCTTTTCAGCAACAACAGCACAGGTTTCAGAATTTCATATCGAACAGCAATCAGAATTAATTTTAATGGCTGTTTCTATCACCGGTGCTGTTTTAGCAATTATTTATGCTTATTCAAAATATGGAAAAGGCGGAAACATTCCGGTTGCAGACGGTGAAGACAGAACGCAAGTAACCGCTTTGGCCTATCACAAATTTTACATAGATGAATTGTACGATCTGATCATCCGTAAACCACTTGATGTAACATCCAAATTCTTCTATAAAGTAGTGGACTTAAAAATAATTGACGGCTTTGTAAACGGCTTAGGAAAGGTTTCTTTGGAAAGCAGCAAAGGTTTACGTTTGCTGCAAACCGGAAATGTAGGTTTTTATATTTTTGTGATGATTATTGGTGTTATTGCCTTGATGGCTTATAGTTTATTCGGGATTTAACAGCTTGCAAGATTAAGATATGATGATTATTCTACTCTTTTTACCCTTATTTGCGGCATTAGTTCTATTACTTTTCAAAGGCGATAACGTAAAAAATATTGCACTGCTTTTTGCTCTGGCCGAATTGGCAGTGGCAGGCATTATAGTTTCCGGTTTTCATGCAGATGCTTCTTCACAGTATGTAGTTGATTACCCTTGGATAAAAGATTTTGGCGTCCATTTTAAAGCAGGTGTAGATGGGATAAGCCTAATCATGGTTATCCTGACTACTGTTTTAGTGCCGTTAATTATCCTATCCACCTTCAAACATGACTATAGCAATCCTTCAGCTTTTTATGCACTGATCCTTTTTATGCAAACCGGCCTGCTGCTGGTTTTTACTGCGATGGACGCTTTCCTGTTTTATGTTGGATGGGAAGTAGCATTAATTCCTATTTATTTTATCTGTGCTTTATGGGGTGGCAAAAACCGAATCAAAGTAACCATCAAATTTTTCATCTACACATTTGCCGGTTCGTTGTTCATGTTGCTGGGGATTATCTACCTGTACCTGCAAACGCCGGGTAAAACTTTTGACATTCAGGCTTTTTACAACCTTAGTCTTGATACTTATCACCAGGGATGGATATTCTGGGCTTTCTTTATTGCATTCGCCATTAAAATGCCTGTATTTCCTTTTCACACGTGGCAACCAGATACTTATACAACTGCACCAACCGGTGGTGGTACGATGATGCTATCCGGGATAATGCTAAAAATGGGAATTTATGGGGCTATTCGTTGGTTAATTCCTATTGCTCCGCTTGGATTTGCCCATTGGCAAAATACGGTCATTATTCTCGCTATCGTCGGGATTTTTTATGCTTCATTGATTGCTTTTAATCAAAAAGATGCAAAACGGTTAATCGCTTATTCTTCCATCGCACACGTTGGGCTGATTGCTGCCGGAATTTTTGCCTGGAACATACAAGGCATTCAAGGTGCAGTTTTCCAAATGCTAAGCCACGGAATTAATGTGGTTGGTTTATTTTTTGTAATCGATATTATTAGCAGAAGGATCAATACACGTGATATTACTTTAATGGGCGGGATTGCCAAAAGTGCGCCTTTTCTCGCTGCTTCTTTTCTCATCATTATTATGGGGACCGTTGCGCTTCCGCTGACAAATGGTTTTATCGGGGAGTTTTTGCTGATGAACGGCATTTATCAATACAACATCTGGTTGGTTGCAATTGCAGGCTTGACTATAATTTTTGGTGCAGTTTACATGCTTCGGATGTACAAACAAATTATGCAGGGAGAAACAAATGAACTAACAGCTTCTTTAACGGATACTTCAGGATCAGAAAAAACAGTTTTAATCATCATCTGTGCTTTAGTGATTGTGCTTGGGGCTTACCCGCAAATGATCACACACCTTTCCGAAGCCAGTGTCAATAACCTAATTGAGCAAGTTAATCAAAAACTAATATCAGCTAAATAAAAAAATGGGTACTCTTATTGCAATTTCTGTTTTAGCTATTGTTGTTTTATACTTAGGATTATATGGTGCAAACAAAGCATTGCTGCCGGTAACTGTTATCGGACTGCTGGTTGCTGTCGGCTTTGCAGTAGCTCAATGGAATACAACTGCCCAACCAATTTATAGTGGAATGATGCTGTTTGATCATTTTGCAACAGCGTTCTCGGTCATTACTATTTTATCAACAGTTTTAATTGTCCTGCTTTCCCGAAATTATTTTGAGCGGATCAGCGAACATGTCGCAGAATATTATGCTATTATTTTATTTTCATTGGCAGGCATTATTGTAATGGTGTCTTATCATAATTTGACCATGCTGTTTATAGGCATAGAAATTATGTCTGTATGCTTGTACATTCTTGCAGGGATTAAAAAGAGGGATTTTGCTTCTAATGAAGCGGCTTTAAAATACTTTTTGATGGGTGCTTTTTCCACTGGTTTTTTGCTGTTTGGGATAACATTGATTTATGGCAGTACAGGCTCTTTTGATTTGGCAGTAATCAGGGATTATATCTTATCCAATCCCCGTAATATTTCATTTCTGTTATATACCGGGATTTTATTGATTATTGTTGGATTATGTTTTAAAGTAGGGGCAGCACCTTTCCATTTTTGGGCACCTGATGTTTATGAAGGATCACCAACGTTGATTACCGCTTACATGGCAACGGTAGTTAAAACGGCAGGTTTTGCAGCTTTTTTACGGTTGTTCTCCGTTTGCTTTACACCACTTGTAGATTTCTGGGCACCCTCAATATTAATCATCACCATTATTACTTTGTTTATCGGCAATATTACAGCATTGTATCAGCATAACTTTAAAAGAATGCTAGCCTTCTCCAGTATTTCTCACGTAGGATATATGCTATTTGCCATTGTTGCTTTGGGTGTTGCTTCCGCCAATGCCGTTTTTGTTTATGCAACAGCCTATTCTATCGCCTCTATTATTGCTTTTGGTGTGCTGATGCTGGTGCAGCAGCAAACCGGCAACAGTAGCTTTGATAATTTTAACGGTTTGGGAAAGAGCAACCCTTTTCTGGCTTTTGTACTGACCATTTCCATGCTTTCTTTAGCAGGCATTCCTTTAACTGCTGGTTTTATTGGTAAGTTTTTTATGTTTTCAAGGGCATTATCACAGTATCAAGTTTGGCTAACAGTACTTGCTGTCATCAATGCGATCATTTCTATTTTCTATTATTTCAGGGTGATTATAGCGATGTATTTTAATAAAGAAGAGCGATCAGCCATTAGCATTCCGGCTAATGTAAGTTTTGTATTGGGTGTAGCTGCATTAATTACTATTGTAATTGGAATATATCCTGACTTTATCGCTCATATTATTTAGCTTTTTGGGTCAACTGCAATTAATTTAATATTTGTAGTTTTACAGACTAACATTGCCAATGAAAGAAATTTGGGAAAATTTATCTAACTTATTGGATGCACAAGCCATTATCAGTAAAGGTGGTATTTACCTGATATTTTTTATTGTATTTGCAGAAACAGGTTTGTTCTTCGGATTTTTTTTACCGGGAGATTACCTACTGTTTTTAGCAGGTATATTTTGTGCTACCGGTATATTAGAAGTTTCTATTTATCAGTTACTTGCTACTCTTTTTGTGGCAGGTGTTTTAGGTAGCTATGTAGGTTACTGGTTTGGATATAGCACAGGCAGGATACTTTTTAACAGGGAAGATTCCCTTTTTTTTAAGAAGCGCTATGTTTACATGGCAGAAGACTTTTTTAAAAAGTATGGCGGTATGGCCCTTGTTTTTGGTCGGTTTTTCCCAATAATCCGAACTTTTGCCCCTATATTTGCAGGCGTTGCAAAGGTTAAATTTAAAACATTTACATTCTATAATCTTTTAGGAAGCTTATTGTGGGTGCTGCTGCTTACTTTACTTGGCTTTTTCCTGGGCAAAAAGTTTCCGGGAATAGTAAATTATATGCCATATATTATTATACTGCTAATTGCTTTTACAGCAACGCCTGTGATTATTGCTTATTTTAAATCTGCAAAAAACAATTATCAGGAAAACGACTTACCAACAGAATAATATTAAAAATTAAATATAAAACTATGACGTTAGAACATTCATGGCATACTATTCCACCTGGCGAAGGTAATAAAAGCCCTCAACATGTACATGCTATTATCGAAATTCCAAAAGGATCAAAGTGCAAATATGAAATAGATAAAGAGTACGGCTTGTTGAAATTAGACCGTGTGCTTTTTTCATCTGTTATGTATCCTGCTAATTACGGCTTTATACCTCAAACCTATTGCGATGATAACGACCCTTTAGATATTTTAGTAATTTGTTCGCAGGAAGTTGTGCCAATGTGTTTACTGGAAGCTAAAGTAATTGGTGTAATGCACATGGTAGATAAAGGTGAAAGGGACGATAAAATTATTGCAGTTGCTGCAAACGATATGTCTGTAAACTACATCAATGATATTACGGACCTTCCTCCACACACTGAAGCTGAAATAACCCGTTTTTTTGAAGATTATAAAAAATTAGAACATAGTGCATCCGTAACGGTAGAGCAATTTGAAGGAAAAGAAGAGGCTTACCGCATCATCGAAGAAAGTATCGAGCTGTACAAAACAACGTTTCAGAAACAAACTATTTAATGGGTCCTGATCTTGACATTAGCGGTTTTCATGCTTTCTTAACTGTTTTTTTAGTATTACTAAATGGTTTTTTTGTAGCAGCCGAATTTGCAATTGTCAAGGTACGGTCCTCTCAAATCGAGATACAGGCAAAGTCAGGGAGCCAGGTAGCCAAGATCACAAAAAGCATTATTCATCATTTAGATGAATATCTGGCTGCCACACAGTTGGGAGTCACGTTAGCTTCTCTTGGGCTCGGCTGGGTTGGAGAAGAAGTGATGACTAAGCTGGTGTTCAATCTGTTTGGCCTTTTTCATGTATCTGTATCCGGTTCTTTTGCATTAAACTTAGGCCATTTTTTTGCCTTTTTAATCATTACTATTTTGCATATTGTTTTTGGCGAGTTGGCACCAAAAACTTTTGCCATTCAACAGCCTGTCAGAACAAGTTTGTTTATTGCACTACCACTTCGCTTATTTTATTTGATTTTCAGACCGTTTATCTGGATGTTAAATGGCTTTGCAAACGCTATTTTAAAGCTGTTTGGCATTCAAACAACGCATTCAAATGAAGCGAACCATAGCTCTGAAGAGTTGCAGTATTTATTGGATAAAGGCAAAGAAAGCGGTGTATTGGATTCTACCGAACACGAACTGATTAAGAATGTTTTTGATTTTAACGGAAGGGTAGCCAAAAACATCATGGTGCCACGTACCAAAATTTCTGGTGTGGAAGTGCATTCCAACAAAGATGAACTGCTGAACAGGATCATTAAAGAAGGCTATTCCAGGATGCCTGTTTATAATGATACAATGGACAAAATTGTTGGTATTGTACAAGCAAAGGATATTTTACCCTTGCTGGTCAATCAAACAGATTTTAATTTGAAAGATATTATCCGTGAACCTTATTTTATCCCGGAAAGCAAAAAAATCAATGATTTGATGGCTGAGCTACAGTTGAAGCGCATACAGATTGCAATTGTGATGGATGAATTTGGCGGAACAGCCGGAATGGTTACGTTGGAAGATATCGTAGAAGAGTTGGTTGGAGAAATCCAGGACGAATATGATGAAGAAATACCGATTGTAGAACGTATTAATTCTACAGAATTTATAATTAACGCACTGGCCAGTATTTACGACGTAAACGAGCAGTTGCCGCATGATTTGCCGGAAGATGGGGATTTTGATACCGTTTCGGGGTGGTTAGGGGAGATTTTTGGTAAGATTCCGGAAGTAGGTGAACACAAAGAAGCAAATGGCTATAATATTACGGTGCTAAAAAAAGCAGGACAAAACATCGAATCTGTAAAGCTGGAATTATTGCTGAACGAGGAAGATGTTTCCGATAATAATTAACCATTCTGGCAAATGTATTTGTTTTATGCACCTGAATTAGACACAAATAATTGCTTTTTGAACGAAGAAGAAAGCCGGCATTGCGTCAAAGTGCTTCGTTTGCAAAAAGATGACCTTATAGAAATCATCGATGGAAAAGGCTCTTTTTACCATGCAAAAATAGTATCTCCTGATGCTAAAAAAACCCGTTTTTCTATACTTCAAACCCAACAGGATTTTGGTAAAAGGAACCATTATTTGCATATAGCTGTTGCCCCGACCAAAAATATCGAAAGGTTGGAATGGTTTATAGAAAAAGCAACTGAAATTGGTATTGACGAGATTACCCCTATTCTTTGCCAGCATTCCGAACGCAAAATCGTTAATCATGAAAGGCTGAACAAAGTCATTACTTCTGCCACAAAGCAATCTGTTAAAGCTTATCATCCGAAATTGAACCAGCTTACCGCTTTATCTTCCCTGATTAAGATTCAAACTGAAGTACAAAAATGGATTGCCCATTGTGCCGATGCAGAAAAAGTATCGATAAAAGAAGCATTGGCCCCTCAAAAAAAATACTTGATATTGATCGGCCCCGAAGGCGATTTTTCTCCGCAGGAAATTGCTGTAGCATTAAAAAGTGGGTTTCAAGCCATAACTTTAGGAACCAGTCGTTTAAGAACAGAAACGGCTGCATTGGAAGCCTGTTTTGAAGTTAACTTTTTAAACCGCTTATGAAATATTTACTGATATTTTGTTTTTTCTCTTTTTTCAATCACACAGAACCAACTTATAAAATTGCTAAAATAAAATATAGCGGTGGCGGAGATTGGTATGGCGACCGGACTGCGTTGACCAATCTGATTAAATTTTGCAACGAAAATTTAAAAACCAATATTAAACCTGAAGAAGATGTGGTAGAAGTTGGGAGTGAAACTTTGTTTAATTACCCTTTTACTTTTCTGACCGGACATGGAAACGTGGTTTTTTCAGATCAGGAAGTTAAGAATTTGCGTAAATATTTATCCGGTGGCGGTTTTTTGCATATTGATGATAATTATGGTTTGAACCAGTTCATTAGGCCTCAAATGAAAAAAGTTTTCCCGGAACTGGATTTTGTAGAACTTCCTGTGAACCATCCTATCTTTCATCAAAAGTTTGCTTTTCCAAACGGATTACCTAAAATCCATGAACACGACGGCAAGCGTCCGCAAGGATTTGGGTTGATCTATAAAGGGCGCTTAGTTTGCTTTTATACCTATGAATGTGATTTGGGAAACGGGTGGGAAGATGCAGGAACATACGCCAACGATACGCAGGAAAGCAGGTTAAAAGCATTAAAAATGGGTGCCAACTTAGTTGAATATGCTTTAACTCAATAATTTGATCAAGGTTTTTACCCGGTAAAAGAAGCATATAAGCTATTACTTCAGATTCAAAAGCTTAGACCGTAATTTTTTTCAAAAACTAATTTTGATTTGGTTTATAAGATTTTAACTAATACATTAGTTAAAATCTTATAATGATGAAGTTGATTGTACATTTTCTCCTGATCTTTTCAATCTTTAGTTCAAGTTTATTGGTTCATGCTCAGCAAAACAAAGTTAATGATGCGTTGCTGATAGAAATGTACGAAAATCAGCGTTTTGCAGAAGCAGCAGATTATCTTAAAAAAAACTATTTGGAACCGATAACAGACCCGAAAATTCTTTCCCGTTTTGCCTACACAAACAGAATGGCTGGAAAACTACCGGAAGCGGAAGGTTATTACCTGAGGATTTATGAAAAAGATTCGACCAATGTTCCGGTTTTACTAAGCCTTGCCGGTATTCAAATTAAAAGGGAAAATGATAACAAGGCTCTGTTTTATTATGAAAAAGCCATTAAGATTGACACCGTTAATTTTATTGTGTACAAACAGTTGGGCAGGTTATATTTGGGAAAACCGGATACGGCTAATGCACTAAAAAATCTGCAAAAGGCAAATCTGATACATCCTGAGGAAGCGGATGTTGCAGCAGATTTAAGTTTACTGCTTATTAATATGAAGAAAATTGCCCAAGCTCAACTTGTTTTAAATCATGCCTTGGCAGCAGATTCTACAAATTTTCTTTTGCTAAAATGCCTTGCCAAGCTTACTTATACCAATGACCGGTTTAAAGAAACAATTAAGACATGTGAGAAACTGAAAATATTGGGTGACAATTCCGGCGAGGTACTCAATATGTTGGCTACATTTTATTACATGGATAAAATTTATGATTGCGCTATAGAAAATTTTTCCAGCCTAACTGCTCAATCAGAACGAACATTTTACTTAACTGCCATGAGCTACAAAGCTTTGGAGAAATATAAATTAGCTGCTGATTATTTTGATAAAACTTTATGTGAAGCTGTTTCGCCTTATTCAAACATTTATTACAACGAAAAGGCTGGTGCTTATGAGAAAATAAAAGAGTTTAAAAGTGCGGCAGAAGCTTATAAAAAAGGGTTGTTTTTTAAAGAGAAAGAGCTAATTTATTATAAGCTTGCCTGTTTATACGATCGTGATTTAAACGATAAAAGGCTGGCTGTAAAATATTATAAAAAGTATCTTGAGGCAAAGCCACCTGTAAAACAACAGGTTTACATCAATTTTACGCAAAGCCGGATTGCAGATTTAAGCAAGTAAGGTTTCTGTTTTTCATCTTTAGGATACTTGGAAACCAAACTGTTTTAATATGGAAAATACTTAGGGCTGTTTAATTTTTTATCATTAAAATTTAGAGTGCTTCTTTTATGCCTATAATTTCTATATGTATATTGGATCGATACAAAAGGTACAAGGGTTTAACGATTTTTATGTGGTAAAAGAAGTATAGACAGTAAGTGGAATAAAATTTAAACAGGCTCTAAAAAATAAAAAGGCCTTCATTCTCATGAAAGCCTTTTTATTTTTTAACCCAAAGTATTTTTACAACTGTATTTTCTTTGGTGATCTTGCTGCTTTCACCCTAAAGTGCGGTTTGTTGGCAGGGTTTATTTCTGCTGCACCAATCATGCCCATTGCACAACGGAAACCTGTTTCTGCCGTAGCTTCTTCTTCATCCATAAAACGGCGTGTAGCAGGGTTTAACCAGTAAGCACGGTCATTCCAGGAACCTCCTTTATAAACTTTGGAATGATCGTTTACCAAAGTGGTATTGCCATACAAAGATGTATTTACAGAATCACCATAACCCCGCACATCAGGCGTAAAAGATTTACCTGAACCATTTGCAGCCGTTACTGCCGTAGAAGTTGGATTTGCATTGGCTGCGTTTGTTTCGGCAGCAGTGGCACGTTGTCCGTTCAGCTCGCTCCATTTTTGTTTTTTAGATGTTTTAGCCAGGTCTTTTATCGGACGGCCATATTTATCTTTTGCAAGAAGGCCTTTGTCCGTATTGGCCAATCTTTTATTGGTATAAATATTACCACGGAAAGGATTAAAATCTTCAAAATCTTCATAAGACAGTTGACGGTAAGTATCACCAGTCCATTCGTTTACATTTCCAGCCATGTTATACAAACCAAAATCATTAGGCGGGAATGATCTTACAGGTGCTGTAATATCAGCTTTATCATTCAAATAACCACCAGTGCCCATGTTATCTCCGGCACCACGTTTAAAGTTGGCCAGAATTAAGCCACGTGTACTCTTTTTTGGTGATCTTACACCCATTCCGTTCCAGGGATATACTTTGCCATCGCTGATATTTTCATATTGTGTGTTTCCGGCAAGTGCCAGTGCAGAATATTCCCATTCAGCTTCTGACGGCAAACGATAAGGTTGTTTCAGCACACCGTCTTCTATACGTGCCGGTCGGGTGGCAGCTTTACCGTTTTGTGGTTTAGTTGCAGGGTTCAAATCTTTAGGCATGCGTTTGCCATCGATACCAGCACCGCGATATTGTCCGTTCAAGTATAAATCGGTATTAAAAGCAGCACTGCCGCCGGTTTTACCGCTTTTGCTCATGGTTTTCCAATCGGTGATGATACCACGTTCGCGCAAAATTTCCTCATTCACCCGTTGGGTACGCCAGTCGCAATAATCATTGGCCTGGTCCCAGGTAACGCCAACAACCGGATAGTCCTGATAACCGGGATGCCGCAGGTAATTATCTACATAAGGTTCATTATACGATAAAGGCTGGCGCCAAACCAAGGTATCCGGAAGTGCATTGTAATACATTTCCCGCTCCTGCGGATAAGTTCTTTTGATCCAATACAAATATTCCAGCCAGTCGGTGTTGGCTACTTCCGTTTCATCCATGTAAAAAGAAGCAACTGTAACTCTTCTGCGTATATTGTTGTAATCAAATTGTAGGTCTTCATTTAAAGAACCTCCCAACACAAACGTGCCGCCTTCAACCGGCACCAAACCAGGGCCGGGAGCAGGATGTTTCTTTGCAAAAACCTGAAAACCGCCATTGGTACGGTCATTATAGGCCCAACCTGTTTTTTGGGATTTAGCTTTGTTGCAACTGCTAAATATCCCGCCAAGCAAAAGCACTGTTAAAGTACAGTAGATAAAATTTCTTTTCATTTTTATTAATCCTGTAGAACGTAAATTTAATATATTTCGTAAAAGACGGCAACAAAAAATTTAAGCATCATGAATTTATCTTTTTTACAGATATTAGATATTGAACGAAATTACTTCTTTTAGAGTTACAGCAGATCAAAATTTAGTTAGATTTGACAATAAGCAAGTTAGAAAGTAGTTATTTGCTTTGTAGAACGGTTTTTATATTTGTTTATTCTATACCCGTTTATAAAATTATCGTGCTGCCTTAAACATATTATTTCACCTTAATGGAAATTGATACAAAAGTTAAAAGAGTTTTAATCCTAACCATAAGTTTAAGTTTTAACTTTTTTTATGCAGATGCTCAGGTCAAAGGTACGAATACCAATGGCAGCTCTTCCGGTGCGTTGCTTACGGCAGTACCTTTTTTAACTATTTCCCCGGATGCACGTTCCGGCGCGATTGGTGATGCCGGTGTAGCTTTGTCTTCTGATAAGAATGCGAACTACTGGAACCCTTCCAAATTGGCATTTATAGAAAATGGCGACCAGCTTTCTTTGTCTTATAGCCCCTGGCTGCGCCGTTTAGTGCCTGATATTAACCTGGCTTATTTAAGTTATGCGCATAAACTGGATGATCGCAGTACCTTCGGCCTTTCGCTGAAATATTTCAATCTGGGCAAAATACAGTTGGTTGATGCAAACCAGCAGGAACAGGGCACATATACACCCAATGAATTTGCTGTTGATGCCAGTTTTGCGCGCAAGTTTGGCGAAAACTTTTCTTTAGGCACTTCCCTGCGTTATATTTATTCAAACCTTTCCAACGGAAGTGCTTCCGATGGGCAGCAAACCAAACCCGGACAAGCAGTTGCTGCTGATGTCTCTTTGTATTATAAAAACCCAACGCAGCTTTTTGGGCAGGACGATCTTTTTGCCCTCGGCGTAAATATTTCTAATATCGGCTCCAAAATAAGTTATACAGAAACAGGACAGAAATACTTTTTACCTACTAATTTGCGTATCGGAGTTGCCAATACCTGGTATTTGGATCCTTACAATGAGTTGACGGCTACCTTGGATGCCAACAAATTATTGGTTCCAAGCAACCCTAATTCCACCGCCAGCGTGCCGGCAGGTATTTTTGGTTCTTTTAGTGATTCTGGATTAAGCGGGGAATTCAAAGAAATTAATTTTGCCGGAGGATTGGAATACTGGTACAATCATCAGTTTGCACTACGGACTGGTTATTTTTATGAAAACCCAAACTTAGGGAACCGGAAGTATTTAACGCTTGGCCTAGGCTTGCGTTTTGAAGCCTTTAACATAGATTTTTCTTATTTGGTGGCTAATGAGCAGCAAAGCGCGTTGGCCAATACCTTGCGTTTCACTTTAGGTTATACTTTTGGCAGAGATTTGTCAGTTCGATAAAAAAGACAAATACTTAGAACTTGTTTAAATTTATACAAGATCCTTCGGTATGCTCAGGATTGACGCCAATGCTTCTTTTACCCTATAAAAATTTGTGTCTGCATCAATTTAAATAAACCAAAATTAAATGCCTGCCATTTTTTAGGTGATAAAAGAAGCATGGAAAAACATATTGAACAAATTTTAAACAGGCTCTTAGATTGATGAAAATAAAAGTAGGTTTTGGGTTCGATGTGCACCAATTGCGGGAAGGACATCCGTTTGTAATGGGCGGTGTAAATCTGGAACATACGTCTGGTGCTTATGGCCATTCTGATGCGGATGTATTGCTCCATGCCATTTGCGATGCTTTGCTTGGGGCCGCCAATCTCCGTGATATAGGTTTCCATTTTTCCAATACAGATGACCGCTGGAAAGGAATCAGTAGTTTATTGCTGCTAAAAGAAGTAATGAAAATGCTGGACGAGCGGAACTGGACTGTTGGTAACATTGATGCCATGATTTGCCTGGAAGCACCCAAAATCAATCCGCATATCCCAGCTATGAAAACTCATATTTCTGATGCAACCGGTATCAGCCAGGAAGATCTTTCCATCAAAGCAACCACCAATGAGCAAATGGGTTTTATAGGCAGAAAAGAAGGCGTTGTTGCTTATGCCGTTTGTCTGATCGAGAAGATTTAGGTGATAAAAGAAGTATTGTTTTTTTGTCATTCCGTATGGAGAAATCTTCTTCAAAACGTTCATTTGGGTTTTTCGATGAAGATCTCTCCCTTCGGTCGGGATGACAAAAAAGTAAGAATGGTTCTGTAGTTAAAAAGACAGCGCCAAACACTGATTTTTATGCCGTAAAAGAAGCACCTATACTTTTGCTTCCTGCATTGTTACCGTTCCGGTACGTTTTAAGTTTCCCCAGGCATGAAGCTCGCCTTTTAAAGCTTTACGAACAGATTTAAAAAGCACATAATACATCAGTTGCCGCCACATAAACCGCTGCGGAATAATATAGATAAGTTTGCGGTAATCTTCTTTCTCCATTTTGAAAGCAAGCACGCCAACCAGCAAATCCACCAGTACAAAAACCAAATAATAAACAAGCATTTTTCCAGGATCTCCTCCAAACAAACTCAAGATCATCATCAAATCTGCCAGCGGCGAAAACAAAGGCAAAACGATTTGGAAGATTAAAATATTGGGCATCCCGACCATTCCAAAAAAACGGTATCTGCTGTTCAACAAGGCTTTGCGGTGTTTCCAGAAACTTTGCATCACGCCAAAACTCCAGCGGAAACGTTGTTTCACCAGCATCTCTATCGTTTCCGGTGCTTCGGTATAAGCAATTGCTTCACCACAATTTTTGATGATGTAGCCTTCTTTCAAAATCCGCATGGTCAAATCGCAATCTTCTGCCAAAGTATCCGAGGTAAAACCGCCAGCTTCTTCAATTGCTTCTTTACGGAAAGCACCGATTGCGCCTGGAACCACAGTAATACTATTGAGCAGATCGAAAGCACGCCGGTCCATATTTTGGGCCGTAATATATTCTATCGATTGCCAGCGCGTAATCAAATTAACTTCATTGCCCACTTTTACAGTTCCGGCAACGGCACCAATTTCTGCATCGGTAAAATAAGTCATCAAATGATAAACCGCGTCAGTTTGCAGTTGTGTATCGGCATCAATGCAAACTGCAAAATCATACGTGCTTCTTTTAATGCCATAATTTAAAGCTGTTGCTTTTCCGCCGTTGGGTTTTGTCAGGATTTTTACTTGCGGATGATTTCCAAAAGCAGCGGATACAATTTCCAGGGTCTTGTCTTTCGAACCGTCATCCACAAAAATAATCTCAAAAACCGGATAATCTGTTTTAAGTAAACTATTGATCGTTTTAAAAACGGTTACCTCTTCATTATAACCCGGAACGATGATGCTGACCGGCGGCAAATCTGCTAATAAAGTCTTTTTAACAGTTTTTTTATTGATGCTGAATTGCCTCCAAGCTAATAAGCCAACCAAAATAATCCGGCCCAAAGCCAGAAAAATCGCGATCAAAAAAACATAGAACAAGATCCAGTTGCCATAAAAATAGCTCAAAATGAAGAAGCTGTAAAACCGGCCGAGATAAACGCTGGTGGCATCATCATGGATTACCGGCATCACTTCATTTTTTGTTTTCCCAATAATGCTGGCGATAGTGGTAAACTGGTAACCGTGTTTTTTATAGTAATTAATAATGCGGGGCAAGGCTTTCACCGTTTCCTGGCGCGTATCGCCGCCGGCATCATGCAGTAAAATCATCGAACCTTTATCACGCTGGGCAATCGCGCGGGCAACAATCGTATCCGCAGTTACGCCCGGCTGCCAGTCATTCGGGTCGATAGATTCGCCGATATTGATATAATTTTCGTTACGGCTTTGTTCTACCGGTATTACTTCTGCCAGGTTTTGCGGCTCTGCATCCGCATTAAAAGGCGGCCGGAACAAAATTGTGCTGCGGCCGGTTACCGCTTCAATCAGTCGGCGTGTGGAATTTAGTTCCAGAACGACCCGTTTTAAGCTGATGGCAGAAATATCCGGATGCAGATAAGTATGGTTTCCAATTTCATAGCCTTCATTAAATTCCCTTCTCAATAAAGGAATGTTTTTTTCGGCCATACTGCCTACTACGAAAAATGCCGCAGGCACATTTTCCCTTTTTAAAATATCCAGGATTTGTGGTGTATAAACAGGGTCAGGACCATCATCAAAAGTTAAAACCACTTTTTTGGGCGAATAACCGTAGCGCCGGATCACATATTTCAGGGGCAGATCAATATAGTTCTGCTTGGTGATCATAAAAGTTTTAGGATCGATCGTCAAAGCTAATTTGCCAACTGTGGGATGCGAAACGAGATCAAGCACTTCTCCTTCGCCGATATAATCCACACGGTCGCTTAAACCCACGCGGGTAAGCCTGGCCGTATCAATACCAGTTTTCCGCAGGGAATCTATAGACAGATTTTTGGCAAAATAAGTCCAGATCCGGGAATCTTCAGAACCCAAACGCCATAAAGCAACCCCGCCGGTTGCCCAGTCATCTGCCATACGGATCACGTTGAAATTGGTGGCTGCATCTGTAAAAAAGACTTTATGCTTGATTTTGCTTTGATCTGTGTAAGTAAAAGTCAGGTTGGCCGACTCTGGATTGAAAATGATTTTACTTTTATATTCCTGCGCCAGTTCTATCGCTTCCTGATAAGTCACGGATTTTCCCTGGCTGTTTTCCGGCCAGTCATATCCCAGGGCAGCGACTGTTAATATTACTTTTTCGCTTGGTACTTGGGAACAAACCTGGTCTAAAGTGTTTTCCACATCGTGCTGATCGGAAATATCGCTATCCGTCAAGCCATCATTAAAAGCCATCACAATTAAATAATCGCAATAATTTTGGAGGACTTTTAAATCGTATTCGCCATCGTTAGGCACCACCTGCTGCATAACCAAGTAGTTTTTTGCATGAAGTGTAGTGTATAATTCCTTTTCAAATGCAATGTAATTTTTATCATTTCGATTAGCAATATCTTCAAAATGAATATCAACGCCGCTAATGTTGTAATGAGCAAGATTAGTTAAAATATTGCCGATCAACTTAGTACGCCTGGTTTTGCTTTTAACAATATTTTGTACCGTTTTTGCATCCCAGGTCCCATCAACCAAATTCTCGACGATTGCAATAACAGGTTTTTTATTTTTACGGACGAGCTTGGTCAGCTCCGGCTCTAATCTTCCTTTTAAAGAATCGGTTCCGGGCATTAGGGTAAACGATTCGCTGATGACCATATCCATTTTGCTGATATGGTCTGTCAGCGAAGTGAACGATTGGGGGTCCCAGGGCCAGAAAAAACCAACGTTCAAGCGGTTTTTGTTGTTCGGATGTTTAAGCTGATGCAAATGACGGTTTCGGGCAAATTCGCTGATCTGCCTGACAGCCAATTTAATTTCTTTGTAGCGTTTTGATTTTTTTACCTGGTCAAGCTGCTTTTGGCTTAATTTTTTGGGAATATCGAGCAGATTTGGCAAAGAAGGGTATTGCTGGGAAGAAATGGTAATGGCAGCAGCAATGGCACTCAGCACTAAAAGTATAATGATAATCCGGCTGAGCCATTTGAAACCATTCCATCTTCCCGGAGAATCTGTTTGAAAAATTTGTTTATCGGAGGACATTCAATAGTAGATACATTACGGCCAAATAGTTTAAATAAGACACGCAAAAATAGATTTAACGAGATGCTTTATTGACTTCTACCTGAGAAAAATCAACGCCGCATTTACAGTTGCTGCCACAGCTTTTTTTGGCGGTCACGCTGTTGTAGATCATTCGCGCAACATAAAAAACAGCAGCTAAAAACAGTATAATGACAATGATAACCTGGAGGTCCATAGCTTGAAAATCAATACTTCTTTTATCAACGAAAAATAGGAATGGTTAGTGCAGCTTTTATTATTGAAAAAAAGCTACAGTTCCGCCAACCCAGTCAAAGTCTTTATTGTAGCGGACACCAATCATTTTTCCACGGCTCAAACGGGATAAATTGATGGCCAACGTGGGTTCCTTGTCTTCTTCAGGCCAAAGGTACAAAATCCTGATCTCACATTTTACGCCGTTATCAGGAGCTTGCACAACCGGCTCATAAATTACTTTCTCCTGAAGAATCCAGTTCTCCGGATCAGCAATTGCCTGGATATCTGCTTCTTTTACATCGATAATTACACCTTGCCCGGCAAAGGAAAACAACGGTTTCAATACAAATTTTTCCAGATCGGCAGGAATAGCAGGAAGCTCGTTTAAAAACCAGGTTTGCGGCACAAATTTACTGTGTAAAAAAGGCATAGTAAATTTGCTGATGCGGTAAAACCATTCCGGATGCGTAATCCATTCCACATCCAAATCCTGGCGGAGATCTACCACTTTATCAAAAATAGTTGGGTCTGCATCAATTTCATCAAAAATCAAACGGTTATAAATCCGCTTGATAAAAACTTTTTTATTACCTGCCAGATAGTATAGTTTTTTGCCTTCCTGTTTTAAATCTTCCAACGGAATAATCGGTATGCCCAACTGTTTTTGGGTGACAAAAAAATCAACAACCGTTTTTTGGTGAAGCGCATCCACATCCATCAGCACCACTTCTTCCGGCAAATACGGGCCAACAATGGTCTTTTTTAAAAGTTCTAAATAAGATGCTTTGTTTAGCCCTGAAAAATAAACATCCCAATTATCAGGCAGATCATAAGCGTTTCGGTAGCAATCCGCCAAAAAAGACTGGAAACCATATAAAGAAGGAAAGCCTTGCAGTTCAATTAGTTTGGGTATCAGTTCGCCGGTTTCATCTTTACAAACAGCAAAATCAAAAGCAATAAAATGCGGATGGCTGGTTTCGTTTGCCACTTTCCATTTTTTGGGGATGGCGCGGTCGGTCAGTTCTTTAAATCCCGGGCCAAGGATCGTTTGCATGATTTCTTCTCCGGCCTGAACTAGCTTGTCCTTTAAATCCGTGCTGATAAAAACCGGTGTTTCAGCTACCCGGAAAGCAATCTCATCTTTTAAACCCTGATGAAGGCAAGTTAAAAAATGCTGGTATTTTTCTGCGGAGAACTCTTTGTTAAATGCTTTCCGTACTGCTGGAACCATGGGATTTTGAATTAGCTATATTCTGAAAAACAGATGCTTCTTTTAGCCTATAAAAATCAGTGATGATGCTTTATTTGTAGTTGAAGTTTTTTATGGCATAAAAGAAGCATCAGAAGCAGGCCGGACAAAATTTAAACAAGCTCTTATATTTCTTGAAAAGTTAAAATAGCCTGGTTTAAAAAATTGGGAATTAACGTATTTTGTGTCAGCAGTAACTTATCCGGATCGTTCAGCCTTTCCAGCATTTCATTGTATTTTTGTTCCCCGTGTTCAGCAATCGTTTGCTCTTTTTTAATCGGTTCCAACAACCGTAACCGCATTCCTTCAGGGTCTGCTTCAGCGTGAAATTGTGTGCCGAAAAAATACTCATTAAAACGGATAGCCATCATGCAACGTTCAAACTCAATATTTGGGCGTTCTTTTTCGATAGCCAGAAGTGTGGCGCCCAACGCTGCAAATCGTTCGTGGTTTGGTTGTACTACTTGCCAATCACGTGAATCAACCGAATAAAAAGGTTCCGGCAAACCTACAAAAACAGCATCATGATGTCCGGCTGCTGTTTGATGGACTGGTAAAATACCAAAAGAAGTAGAATGCCTTTGATTGACCGTTCCCAGACCGTAATGCCTGCACATCAATTGAAACGAATGGCATACAAACAGGACGTGTTTTTTCTGCGGAGAACCAGAATCATTATGTTTCTGGATCTGATCGATCAGCTTAAAGTAACTGTTTTCCCAATCAGAACCTTTGCTGTCGATCGGACTGCCCGGCCCGCCGCTGGAGATATAAATGTCAAAATCAATTCCCGGGACCTGGTTGCTTCCCCGAACGTCAAAAACTTCATAGCTCAACTCAAGCTGGTTTTGTGTGCGGTATTTATCCAATACATCCTGAAAGCAGCGCATTCCCTGATTGGGATGCCCGTTGTAAAGATCAAGTATTGCTACTTTTATCGATGTTTTTTCTGTGTCCATGATGCTTCTTTTATGCCTATATTCCTACTAATGTTTGTGAAGTGATGTAATCCACCACGTCTTCAAAGCTGTTTCTTTGCTCGTAAACGGCCAATTGTCTGTCGGCACCGGTGCCTTGCTCCAGTATTTTGTGGATGTATTGCAAATCCTGCCGGCAGCCCAATTCGTCCACCACGTCATCAATAAAATCCAGCAGTTCCAATATCAAAGCCCGGGTGTTTACTTCTGCTTCTTTACCAAAACCAATCATCTTGCCATCAATTCCATAACGGGCAGCGCGCCACTTATTTTCGTTGATCAGGGCACGTGTATAAGTAATATACTTCATGTTTTGCTGCCGAAGCTTGTACAATTTGGCACACAATGCCTGAAAAAGTGCTGTAAATGCCATGGTTTCATCTACCAGCATTGGGCAATCACAAATCCGAAATTCTATGGTCTCAAAGAAAGGGTGCACACGGATATCCCACCAAATCTTCTTGGCATTGTCAATACAATTGGTTTTGACCAGCATCTTGATGTAATTGTCGTACTCCTCAATGCTGTTGAAATAATCCGGGATTCCGGTCCTTGGAAACTTATCAAAAACTTTTGTGCGATAAGATTTATAACCAGTGTTCCGGCCTACCCAAAAAGGCGAGTTGGTAGAAAGTGCATACACATGCGGCAAAAAGTAGCGCACCTGATTGGCAATATGAATAGCCAACTCACGCGATTGGATACCCACATGCACATGCAAGCCAAAAATAAGGTTGGAGCGTGCTGCCTGCTGCAGTTCATTCACAATTTCGTTGTAACGCGGATGCTCTGTGATAAGCTGGTTTTGCCAGTGCGAAAAAGGATGTGTGCCGGAAGCACCGATGCGGAGACCCAGATCGCCGGCCAGTTGCGCAACGGTTAGGCGCAGTTTGGTTACTTCCTTTCGCGCTTCATCTGTGTTATTACAGATATGTGTCCCAACTTCCACCACCGCCTGGTGCATTTCTGCTTTTACCTGGTCTTCATGTATTTTTTGTGCGCCTTCTACAATTTTTTGATCGTGCGAAGTCAGCTCTCTGGTAACCGGATCAATCACCATAAACTCTTCTTCAACACCCAAAGTGAACTTGTTCATAGTGATTTTTCTTTTTAGGTTGAATTGGTTATGCTTCTTTTATGCCTGTATTTTCAGTATCTGTTTCTGCCGGGTTTGTGCTTTCTGCAGCTTTGGTTGCTGTTTTAACTTTTGCTGTTTTGGTTTTAGGTTGAATGCTGACCAACGGCGAACCCATAGTGGATGATTTCACATATTCCCCCCAGGTTAAATTATCCTGACCGGGTTTTTGCTTTTTGGCACGTTCTATCGCATACGTTGCCGCTGTTTCTACCACCCATTCAAAATTTTCCTCGCCCACACTGTTTACATCTGCATCAGGTGCCGGGTTGCAGAAATCTATCGCGTAAGGGATGCCATCACGAACGGCAAATTCTACTGTATTAAAATCGTAACCCAAATACTGGTTTAGCAGGATGACATGTTTTTTGATCGTGTCCAGCAGTTTTTGATCGGTTGAAGCACCTTCTTTTACATAGCGTTCGTGGAAAGGGTTGCGCGGTTCATACTGCATGGTCTTTACATATTTTCCACCGATGCAATAACACCGGAAATACTCGGTAAAAATAATTTCTTCCTGCAGCATCATTACATATTGCTTGGTTCCGTTGTATTTGTTGAAGAAATCTTCTGAGCTGTGCATTTTGTAAACTTCTTTCCAGCCGCCGCCATCAAAAGGTTTCATATAAGCCGGAAAACCAACATATTTAAAAATTGCGTGCCAGTTAAAAGGATACGATAAGTTGCGAAAAGATTCTTCGCTGGTATCATCCGGATGCTCTTTTGATGGCAGTAAAACTGTTTTTGGGACCGGAACGCCGATTTTTAAAGCCAGCGCATTGTTGAAAAACTTTTCATCGGCACTCCACCAAAACGGATTGTTGATTACTGCTGTGCCGCAAATCGCCGCATTTTTCAGCATAGAACGGTAAAAAGGCACATCCTGCGAAATACGGTCAACAATTACGGCATAATCCAATGGTTCGCCTTGGAAAACCTTATCTACCTTTACAAATTCCGCAACAATGTCTTTTTCGTTTTTACTGTTGATACGATCAACAAAAGCCTGAGGAAAACTATTTTCCTTGCCAAATAAAATGCCTATTTTTTTCATAAGAATCGGATAAATTAAATTATAATGTTGATAAATAATGAGGGAACATTTCTTTCCATACTTGCCAATCATGCACAGCATTAGGCCTGATGTCTAACCAATGGCTAATTTTTTTGTTGGTTAATATTTTTGATAATATTAAGTTAGATCCTAAGCAAATATCATGGTCAGAAGTACCCAAAACAATGTTCATGTTCCACAGGTCCGGTTGATTGTCTCCGGGTAAAAAATCAACCGGATTGTTATAAAAAACATCATCGTTATAAAAACCATCCGTAAACATACGGATATCAAAAGCACCGCTCATCGAAAACAAATGGCTTACTTTTTCCGGATGTTTAAAACTGAAATTTGCTGCATGATAACCGCCGAAACTGCATCCCGCCATCACCGCTTTGCTTGCGCCGGTTTCCAATGTTGCCCAGGGGACAAGCTCCTCATTCAGCATTTTATCGTACCAAGCATAATTTCGGGCACGTTCTTGCGGAAGCACATCTTTATTATACCAGCAAAGCCAGTCGAAAGAATCGGGGCAATAAATTTTGATCAAACCTTCATTTACAAACCAGGAAACAGCATCAATCAACCCAAAATCTTTGTTCTGATAATACCTGCCGTTTGAGGTTGGAAAAAGGATTACAGGCTTGCCACGGTCGCCGAAAACCAGCATATTCAGTTCAAAACCTAAATTATAAGAATACCATTTTCGGTAATTTTCGATCATGCTTTTTATTTTGACAGGGTTGTAATATAGTTGCTTTGTAATTAAAATCAAAAAACTAAACGCTTGGTACTGCTTTTGTTACCAAAAAATCTATAATCTCATATTTGTATTTTTCAAAAAACATTCGATGTATAGCCACGTATTAAAGCAGGAGATGACAGTAACAGAAGAAGTTTTAGCGATTGATTCCGCTTTTTTAAAACGTGAAGTGCTTTGTTCTCTTTTGGTTCCCGAAGGATTTGACGGACTGGATAAAATAAATCTTTTGTTACTGAATGACGGCCAGGAAACCGAAAACCTGGAGTTGAGATCAACTTTAGAAAAATTATATTCCTACCAGCAAATTAAGCCGACATTGGTTGCCGCGATTCATGCCGGGGAACGCATCCAGGAATACGGCGTTGCCGGAAACCCGGATTTTAAAGGCCGCGGAAGCAAAGCTTCAGCCTATACTTCTTTTATCACCCAAGAATTGGTGCCACGGTTGCAGGAACTGATCGGCATGAAAACTTTTGGCACGATCGCTTTTGCCGGTTTTTCTTTGGGCGGCTTGGCTGCCTTGGACATTGCCTGGAACAATCCGGCTTTGTTTGATAAAGTTGGCGCTTTTTCGGGTTCTTTTTGGTGGAGGAGCAAAGATTTGAAAGACGGTTACCTGGATGACCAAGACCGCATCATGCACAAAATCATCCGGCAAAAACAGCATCGGCCGGATTTAAAATTTTGGTTCCAGACCGGTACAAATGACGAAACGGCCGACCGCAACCAAAACGGGATTATTGATTCGATGGACGATACGGTTGACCTGATCAGGACTTTGGAAAGCAAAGGTTATAACCGTTCGGAAGATATTCAATATGTGGAAATGATAAACGGAAAGCACAACGTGGAAACCTGGGCCAAAGCCATGCCAAAATTTTTGCGCTGGGCGTTTGGGCGATAGGTGTAATTTTGTAAATTAGCGTCTATGGAACAAGGAACACTTGAAAAAAAAATCGCAAAACTGCCTGATAGTTCTAAGTTAAAATTGGAAGGGTATATTGATGCTTTGTTGGATGAAGTAAAGCAAAGGGCCGCAGAGCAAACCGAAATCCAAAAGCGGTTTGGAGGATTAAAGGGGTTTGTTACATACATTGCTGATGATTTTGATGACCCGTTAGAAGAATTTAAGGATTATATGTAATGATGCGTTTTTTAATTGATACGCATGTTTTAATTTGGTGTTTGAATGGTGACTCGGCACTTCCAAGTAAGTGGGTAAAAATTTTAGACATAGCAGAAAATATTCCAGTAGTAAGTATTGTAAGTTTATTGGAAATTTCTATAAAAATGAGTTTGAAAAAATTAGAAATTACTAATACTTTAGAACAAATTCATACGTATATTACTTCAAATGGATTTGAAATTTTATCAATTAACTTGGCTCATTTAAATACCCTTTTAACCCTTCCCCTTCCCCATCACCATAAAGACCCTTTTGACCGCTTGCTCATCGCCCAAGCCTTCACAGAAAACCTCTCCATTATTTCTGCCGACCGGCATTTTGGATCTTATCCGGTTGATGTAATTTGGTAGCTGTATTTTAATTTCAGGTCAGTTTTAATTTCTATCTAAAATAATAATCCTGTACTTCTTTTAGCACTAAAAAATTGGTGTTAAAAGAAGCATAAAATATGCTTAAACAAATCTTAAACAAGCCCGAACAGAAATTATATTGTTGCCCGCTATTCAAAATCTCATATATTAAACTTATTTTTGCGGCAAATTTAGTAAACGCATTTACATGCAGAAAATCAGAAACATTGCGATCATCGCACACGTTGACCACGGTAAAACTACGTTGGTTGACAAAATTTTACACAGTTGTGCCGTTTTTAGGGATAACCAGGAAACAGGCGAACTGATTTTAGACAATAATGACTTGGAACGTGAACGGGGTATTACCATCGTGGCCAAAAATGTTTCTGTAAGATATAAAGATGTTAAAATCAACATCATCGACACACCTGGCCACGCCGATTTTGGCGGTGAAGTAGAACGTGTTTTAAAAATGGCCGATGGCGTACTTCTTTTGGTGGACGCTTTTGAAGGTGCCATGCCGCAAACCCGTTTTGTAACCCAAAAAGCTTTAGCCCTGGGTTTGAAACCAATTGTGGTTGTAAACAAAGTAGATAAAGAAAATTGTCGTCCGGAAGAAGTTTATGAGCAAATTTTTGAGCTTTTCTATAACTTGGATGCTACCGAAGACCAGTTGAATTTCCCGGTAATTTATGGTTCTTCCAAACAAGGGTGGATGAGTACTGACTGGAAACAACCAACAGACAATATTTTCCCTTTGATGGATTCTATTTTGGAAAACATTCCGCCTGCTCCTATACAAGATGGTACTTTGCAAATGCAAATCACTTCACTGGATTATTCTTCTTTCGTAGGCCGTATTGCTATCGGCCGTGTTGCCCGCGGAACAATCAAAGAAAACCAACCGGTATCCTTAGTAAAACGTGACGGAACTATCCAAAAATCTCGTATAAAAGAACTATACACTTTTGAAGGTTTGGGTAAAATTAAAGCAACTGAGGTAAGTTCGGGTGATATTTGTGCCGTTGTAGGCATCGATGGTTTTGATATTGGCGATACGATTGCTGATTTTGAAAAACCTGAAGCATTGGAAATCATCCATATTGATGAACCAACCATGAACATGCTTTTTACCATCAACAACTCGCCGTTTTTTGGCAAAGAAGGCAAGTTTGTAACTTCCCGCCATTTGCGCGACCGTTTGTACAAAGAGATGGAGAAAAACCTGGCACTTAAAGTAATTGAAACGGAATCGCCTGATTCCTATTTGGTTTACGGTCGTGGTATCCTTCATTTATCTGTGTTGATTGAAACCATGCGCCGTGAAGGTTACGAGTTGCAAGTTGGCCAGCCCCAGGTAATTGTTAAAGAAATTGACGGTGAAAAATGCGAGCCGATTGAAACTTTAATTGTCGATGTTCCGGGGGAAGTTTCCGGTAAAGTAATTGAACTGGTAACACAACGCAAAGGCGATTTGCTGATTATGGAACCAAAAGGCGATTTGCAGCATTTGGAATTTGATATTCCGGCACGCGGTATCATTGGTTTACGTAACAACGTACTGACAGCAACTGGCGGTGAAGCAATTATGGCGCACCGTTTTAAAGCTTATGAACCTTGGAAAGGCCATATTCCCGGTCGTTTAAATGGTGTTTTGGTTTCTATGGATACCGGTAAAACCACTGCTTTTGCGATAGATAAATTGCAGGACCGCGGCCGTTTTCATATTGATCCTGGTGTAGATATCTATGAAGGACAAGTTTTGGGCGAACATATCCGTGATAATGATTTGGTCATCAACCTGACAAAAGGCAAGCAGTTGACCAACATGCGTGCTTCCGGAAGTGATACCAACGTTCGTATTGCGCCAGCCATTAAGTTTTCCCTGGAAGAATCAATGGAATACATCCAAGCTGATGAATATATTGAAGTTACGCCGCAAAGCATCAGAATGCGTAAAATCTTTTTGAATGAAAATGACAGAAGGGTTAACGCTAAAAAGTTTGTGAACCAGTAATTGATTTTGGATTTGATATTTTTAAAGGCCTGGGCAACCAGGCCTTTTGTTTTATATTTGATTTTTTGAATTAAAGATGTACGTAGATTTTATTACAGATGAGCATTATAAAGGCTGTGTTAGGTATGTACTTGATTCTTTTAACAATGCTGTTAAATTAAAGAAATCCCATAGCGAAGCTATTGCCAAAGGTGATGTTTTTAAAAGTTCATTGTTTAGCAATGTGGTAGATCCATTTAAAATGATTTTCGAAATAGAAAAAAATCGGTGTTAAAGAATGGATCCGAAAAGAAATTCTCCGTCAACTTGATAAATCTGTCGAACAAAAAATGGGCGAATTCCATCAAAGGATGCTTGGCGGTGTTGCCGGATGGAAAGATTTAAAGGTTGGCAACAAGATGGATATTGTCAACGAAGACGGAACGGTTTATTTCGAAATAAAAAATAAATTCAACACCCGTAACGACGGCAGCCTGAAAGATGTAAGGAACAAGTTGGAAGAGATAACCAAGGCCAATCATAAAGCAACTGCTTACTGGGCGAACATAATCCAAATTCTACGCTAAAATCAGGCGAAGCGGTTTGGACTAAAAAGAACTTCAATCAAATTGAAAGTGTAAAAAGGGTTTGGGGCGAAAAGGTTTACGAGTTGATTACCGGTGCCCTTTGGCATTAGAAAAGGTTTATCAAACCCTGCCAACGGTAATCGCCGATGTTGCCCAGGAAGAAGACATCAAAAACATTGCAGAAACCATTGATGCAATAGTTAATAGCCTTGCCGATCATTTGGATAACATACAAAAACAGATTTATAGTTAGGTATTCAAGGATTGATCTCCAAAACATCAGGTTTTTTTACGGATAATTCTTCAACCCGATTCAAAAAATCCACAAGCGAAAAGCCTATTTCTTTTGCCAGGTTTACAGGTACCGCATTACCAATTTGTTTGTACTGACTGGTAACAGGGCCGGCGAAAGACCAATCGTTGGGAAAAGTCTGTATCCGGGCATATTCACGAACGGTAAACGGGCGGGTTTCGTCAGGATAGCAACGCTCGGTTTGCTTTTGTGCAGGGCTACAGATCAGCGTTAAGCTTGGCTCGTCCCAACTGATCCTTCTTGCCATGCCGGTTTTTCCTCCACCCAAATAAAAACTTTTCTGCATAAATTCTTTTTGAACGTTTAATGGCAAATCCCGCCAATATCCTCCTGGCGGCACTAAATCCAATATTTCCTTTTTTCGTTTTGGGTAGGTTGTGCCGGGAGACAAAGGCACATCAGTATCAAATAAATCGCTTTTTTTCAAGGCATCACGCAAGGCATAAATCTTTTTGTTTGGTTTAGGAAACTCAAAATCAAGTTCCAAATCTTTCCGTATCCCAATTAATATCAAACGTTCGCGTTTTTGGGGAACGTTGTAAAAAATAGCTTTTAAGATTTTAGGGTCAAGCGTACGGTAGCCAATTTCATCTAAAATGCTGCGCATCCCTTCTATTGTCCGACCTTTATCATGGTTCAACAAGCCACGTACATTTTCACCGACACAAATTTTGGGTTTGGTTTCATCTACAATCCGGGCAAATTCGTAAAATAATGTACCTCTTGCATCTTGCAAACCAAGTTTTTTACCGGCATAACTAAAAGCCTGACAAGGGAAACCGCCTGTAACCACATCTGCCATTCCCTTTAAATGTTTAAAGGAAAGGTTCCTTACATCATCTTGTATCACATTCCATTCAGGTCGGTTTTTTCGTAGTGTTTCAGCCGCATTTTTATCTATTTCATTTAATGCGATACATTTTAAACCTGCCTTTTCTAAACCAAGTGCAAGTCCGCCGGCACCTGCAAACAATTCGAGCACAGTGTATTGCCTTTTGGCTTCCTGAAGGTTTTTAGTTTGGTTTTTGTTGAATAAAAACTGTAATTCGTCAAATATTTCAAGCTGGCTTTTGTGGTACATCCGGTAATTGCTCATAGGCTCCCGTACCGCCGAAAGCTTTCCGTTACTGTCCCACCTCCGCAAAGTTTCTTTACTTTTGCCTAATAAATCAGAAAGTTCAGATAATGTATAATACTCTTTCATATAACCATGTTCTTTAACCTTATACATGGTTACAAATATATTTGGAATAACAAAATATAAAAGCTTTGTTGATAAAAAAGTTAGCAAAAAATGCCTGATTACGAAATAAAGATAAGTGTACCCCGGTTTGAAGAAGCCAACGGTTTTTACACCACCAGCCAGCGGAGTAAACTGATGGCAAAAATAAAGGGAAAAGCAACAAAGCCAGAATTGATCTTACGTAAAGCTTTGTTTAAGATGGGAATATTTTACAGGCTGAACGTTGCCAAACTGCCCGGAAAACCTGATATCGTGATCCGTAAACATAAGCTTGTGCTGTTTGTGGACGGGGAATTTTGGCATGGACATGATTGGGAAAACAAAAAGGTCAAAATCAAATCGAACCGCGAGTTTTGGATTTCAAAGATTGAACGGAACATGCAGCGCGACCGCGAAAACGAATTAAAACTAAAGGCTTTAGGTTTCACCGTGCTGCGGTTTTGGGAGAAAGACATCGTCAAAAATTTGGAAGCTTGCCTTGAAAAGATCTTTCAATTCATTCCCCCAAAACAATTCCCTCAAATCAATCTATAAATTTTGGACCCCGTTTCATTCTATCTTGAAAACCAAATGCTTCTTTTATCCCTATAAAATCGGTGTCTGTATTTCTGCAAGAACCTCAAAGGTTTATTGTTTTTTAGGTGATAAAAGAAGCATCGACAGTTTTGCCTATTTCTTCAATTTAACTAAATAACCGTTGAGATAAGCATTAATATCTTCCGAAAGATTCAAAAAGTAAACACTCAATCCATAAAAAACAGTGATAAAAGAAGCACGGACAAAAGTATCTAAGCCATAGCTTTTTTGTTCTGGGATCAGTTTATGGCAAATCAAATAAGCGATAAAAGCAAGCAATACGGCGTACAAAGATTTCATCGTGAACGGCTGCATCTTGTAAACAATCAGGATAAATAAATATCGGAACAAGTTAAAAATCAATAATGTTCCTGCTGCGGCAATTGCAGCTCCGGTAATTCCATAGACCGGGATCAGCATTAGGTTGAGTACAATTGTAATTCCAATCAACCCCAAATTAAAAAATGAATCGTACTTGAAATATTTAGAACTGGTTAAAATCACACCATTGATTCCGGTTGCCGAATCGATGACATAACCCAATCCGATAAAGAAAATCACATATTTTCCGGCTGCATAATAGTGTGGCAACACCTTGAAAATATTGTCCACATTTACCCAAACCAGCAGGAAGATAAACAAAGCTGCAATTAACTGATTGATACAACTTTTACGGTAAATATTTTTAATGTTTTGCAGATCGTTGTTCTTCCAGGATTCGGAAACGATGGTATAAGCAATGCTGTAAAGCGAGCGGGCCGGCAACGTAATCACAATTCCGAAGTAAGCGGCAACACTATAAATACCGGTTTCGGCCAAGCCAAACTTTTTGTTGACCATATATTTATCCAAACTATCAATGATAATAGGCGCGGAACCTGTCAGAACAGCAAAAAAGCAGATGCTGATCAGTTTTCTGCCTATATCGCGGTCGATGAAAGTAAAATCAGTTTTTAAAGAAAAATTTCCTTGGGAAATCAATCTTTTCATCATTAAAAACGTAGGGATAATATTGGCGATGAGCCACAAAACCATAAAAGTTTCAAAGCTAATCCACTTGAAAAAAATCAATAAAATCACTAAAAGGATAAAAAGCCGTTTGATAAACTCCCGCAAAACCCTTCCGCTGATCGTGTCATAAAGCATCCGGGCAAAAAGATCAAACACATTAAAAAACAGGGTAAAAAAAGTAAGCGGAATTAAGTACCAGAAATACTGGTTGAACAAGCCGGTTTTCTGTGATTTTACACCAATCAGTTGATCTTTAAATAGAAAAGCAAGCAGCGTAAACAAGACAAAACCCGCCAAAGAAACTAAGCAGGCCAACGCCAGATAACCGTGGTGGTTTTTTTCGTTGCTGCGGAAATAGGGAAAATAACGGGCAGTTCCGTTAAAACCCAAAATGGCAAACTGCGCAAATAATAATGAGAACGGAGCCAGTATATTAATCAAGCCAACTTGTTCAGGACTAAGGGAATTTGGCTGAAAATAATAAATGGTGATAAAGCCAATCGCAACGCCGAGGTAAGAATAAAAAGTACCTTTTATGGTTTGCTGCTGTATAATGCCCATTCAAATTGCCTGATAAAATGCGTAGCTGATGCTGTTTTTAATATACTATTTTTGCCGGATCAGATGGCAAATATAAAATATAAAGTGTGCGTGCTGACGGTAACTTACGGAAATCGGTGGCGGTTTCTGGAGCAGGTGCTTCGTCGGGTACTTTCTTTTGCTGAAGTTGTACAGGTTGTCATCGTTGATAATGCCTCTGATTTTAAGGTGATAAAAGAAGTACGGCAATTCCGGGATACGCGGTTAAAAGTTATAAATAATGTTGATAATCAGGGTTCTGCGGGCGGATACAAACAAGCTGTCGAGTTTGCGCATCTGTTTGTTGATACTGATTTTATCTGGTTGCTGGACGATGATAACCTGCCGGATGAAAATGCGTTAGCAAATTTGCTGCAAAAATGGGACGAAATTTCGGGAGCAGATGACGAAAAAGCGCTTTTTTGTTTACGCACAGACCGAAAACCACATATAAAAATTGCACAAGGAGAAAATCCTTATCGTTATTACCTCGTTCCAAATAACTTTTTGGGATTTAGTTTGACGCGCATCTTTTACAACCAGTTTTTAAAATTACAGGACCGGTTTAAAAAACCTGGCACATTTAAAGATCACGTAAAAATCCCTTACGTGCCTTATGGCGGCTTATTGCTGCATCATAAGATCATCGATAAAATTGGTTATCCAAACGAAAACTTTTTTTTATATGTAGATGATTCAGAATATACGTACCGGATTACAGCAAGCGGAGGAACAATCTGGCTGATACCTGAAAGTAAAATTACAGATGTTGACCAGTCGCAGGGAATTAATTACCGCAAAAAAATCTTTGCTTCTTCCTTCCTAAACCAATGGAATTTCCGCATTTATTATCATGTAAGGAACCGTTTGTTCTTCTACAAACCAATTACTGTTAAAAATGAATTTTTATTCAACTTAAATAAGTCTATTTTCCTCAATTGGCTGAAATTGATTAGCATCATCAGTTCGAAACAAAGAGAATATCAAAAGCTGTTGATTGCCGTAAGTGACGGTTTAAACAGTAATTTAAGAAAAGCTGACCCGAAGAAATTTTGATACTGTTTTTACCACCTAAATAATTGTATCCGCTCAAAAAACTACTTTTGCATCCACATGTCCCAACAAAATCCAACCAACTCCAGCGTAATCAACGCTTACGATGATTTCTACGAAAACCATGATGAAGCCTGGCGCATGTTAGGTGCAAAATACAAGGCACAAAACATTGCAGCCGTTTGCAAAGGGAAGCAGTTTGCAAAAGTGCTGGAAGTAGGAGCAGGCGATGGCAGCATTTTATATTATTTGGATCAATGGAATTTTGCGCCGGAATTATTTGCGATTGAGATTTCTGAAAGTGGGGTCGATCATATCAAAAGCCGGAATTTAAAAAGCCTAAAAGAAGTACAAGTTTTTGACGGTTATCACATTCCTTTTGAGGATCAGGCTTTTGATTTGGTGATCCTGGCGCACGTACTGGAACATGTGGAATACGAACGGATGCTGCTGCGCGAACTGAAAAGGGTTGCCAGGTTTCAGGTGATTGAAGTGCCGCGGGATTATCGTTTTGGGGTGGACAAACGAATTGATCATTTTCTGGCTTACGGCCATTTAAATGTTTATACGCCGAGTTCCTTGCGTTATTTGTTGCGTTCGGAAGGATTTGAAGTTTTGGCCGATAAAACCTCCATGATCCAACCTGAGGTAACGCGTTTCAATACTTTTATCAATCAAAAGAAGCATCAAAGCCTGATTTCCAACTTTAAAATAGAAGCCGAATATCAGCTTAAAAAAATATTAAGCCGGTTGATGGGGAAGAAGCTACAGGAAAAATTTGCCAGTGCTTATACGGTTTTATGCAGCGCGACAGATAAAAACCCTAAAATTTTCTGATCTTTAGAAGAAGAAAAACCTGCATGCAAAGTCTGGCTCCGATCGCTCTTTTTGTTTATAACCGTCCTGATCATACCCGGCGGACGATCAATCATTTACAAAAAAATTTATTGGCAGAAGATTCGCGCTTGTTTATTTTTTCTGATGGTGCAAAAACAGTGGCCGATCAAACAAAAGTAAATGAAGTAAGGGCACTGATTAAACAAACAGATGGTTTTAAATCGGTCAAAATATTAGAAAGCCGGGAAAATCAGGGTTTGGCCAATTCAATCATCTGCGGGGTGAACCAGTTAGTACAGGAATACGGCAAGGTGATTGTTTTTGAAGATGACTTGCTTTCTTCGCCTTTCACGCTCCGCTATTTTAACGATGCTTTGCAGCGTTATTTCAAGCAGGAAAAAGTGATGCACATTGGTGCTTACATGTATCCCTTGGAAGATAAAAACCTGCCGCAAGCTTTTTTTTACCGCGCAGCCACAAGTTGGGGCTGGGCAACCTGGAACCGGGCTTGGAAAAATTTCAATCCCGATATTGATGATCTGATCGGCCAGTTCAGCAAACCACAGATCAAAGAGTTTTCGATTGAAGGCACGATGAATTTCTGGAAACAGATGCAGGAATTTAAAGATGGCAAAAACAATTCCTGGGCTATCCGCTGGTATGCTTCTGTCTTTTTAAAGGGCGGTTTAACGTTAAATCCTTCCAGGTCTTTGATCCATAACATCGGGCACGATGGCAGCGGTGTGCATTCCAACAAAGAAGATATTTACCAGGTGCATTTAGCGCAGCAGCTTGTTCAGTTTTTTCCTTCGAAGATAACAGAAAACAAAGAAGCTTATGCGGCAATCAAACAATTTTTGCGCAACCGGAAAGGCAGTTTTTTGCAAAGGGTCAAACGTTTCATCATAAAAAAAGTATCGTAAAAGAAGTATTGTTTAAGCTGATTTTCGGGCAGTAAGCACAATGTAAGGTGAAAGCAGTTGGGTTTCGGCAGGAATAATCCGCGTAAAAATTTTACCCGCCAGCCAAATGGTTTTAGTCAGGATTTTGGCAGCAGCGGATTTGGATTGCTTGTTTTCCAGCCAAACTGAGAATTTGCCGTAGTGATGGAGTTCAATATCCTGTAAATTAAGTTCGTGGCAAACTTTCGCCAACAACTGCAAATGCATACTTTTTGTATTATGCTTGCTGTAGTTTTCAGGGTCAAATTTTCGCTGGACCCAGCCATTCACGCCGAGAAAATTTGGCAAAGTAATAAAAAGCGTTCCTCCTGGTTTTAAAAACGACAAATGCTTTTTGATAATGTCTTTCGTATCCTCAAAATGTTCGATCAATCCGCAGGAAAGCACCAAGTCGTACTGTTTCAAGGCTTTATATTTAAACAGGTCACCTTCAATCACGCCAATGCTTTTTTCGTTCAGGTCATTGGCCCCCAGTACATCCACCAAAATCCCGGTGTGTACATAATAATCAAAAAGCGTCGTTTCCAGCCCTTCGTATTTATTCAGGTAGATGGCATAATATCCCGGAAAACCACCCAGCTCAATAGCTGTTTTAAGATTGTTTTTTTTGACAAGCTTTTTGAGGATCCGGTGAAAAGTATAATCAGGTTTAATGGCAACAGCGAGGCCTTTCTTCGATTCCCAGTATTTTTTCCAGAAAGTCCTATCGGTGAGTTGGTTGCTCATTTTGATGCAAAGTAAAGAAAAAACAGGGATTTCTGTAAAAAGACAAAAAGAAAGAACAGCAATAAAATTAAGCGGGTTTTTTGGGAATGTAATGCTTCTTTTACACCATAAATATTAACGTAATTTTGGGCGATGCTGAAAGTTGTCCACTTGAACACTTATGACGGAAATGGAGGTGCAGGCCGTGCCTGCCTGCGTTTGAATTTGGCTTTAAATGCAGAAGCTGGGGTTGATTCCGGCATAATTGTTTTTTACAAGTTCGGTCAAAACCCGGCTGTAAAAACGTTTACCAATACTTTGGCAAAACGTGCTTATGCCGCTTTTACCATCGTTGCCGAACGATTAATGGCCAAACGTTATTTAAAGCCGGTAAAAATTCCGTTTTCGTTCACCTGGTTTGGGACTTCGGTTGTCCATCATCCGGCGGTTTTGGCTGCGGATATTATTCATTTGCATTGGGTGAACCACAGTTTTCTCAACCCAAAACATTTGGCAGAACTGGCAAAACTGAACAAGCCAATTGTCTGGACTTTCCATGACAGTAACGCTTTTACCGGCGGCTGCCATGTACGTTATACTTGTGATCATTTTGAAAAGCAATGCGGCAATTGTCCGGTTTTAATCAATGCTGATTCAAACGACATTTCCAACCAGATTTGGCATCAAAAAAACGGAGCTTATCAAAACTTGAATTTTCAAATTATTGCGCCCAGCAGTTGGATGAAAAATTCGGTTTTAAGAAGCAGTTTGATGCAGGGAAAACAGGTTACAGTTATCCCGAACACGTTGGAAACAGCTATTTTTCATCCTCAAAACCAGCAGCAGGCGCGAGTAAAATTGAATCTTCCGACAGATAAATTTATTTTTCTGACGGGATTTATGCCGTCTAAAAAAGATTCGCACAAAGGCGCAGCATATCTTTTGGAAAGCCTTGAACTTTTAGCTGCTAAAAGAAGTATCAAGCCAGAAAATATAGAACTCGTGGTTTTTGGAAACCGTGATACAGCAGATGTCCCGGCTTTTCCTTTTAAAACAACTTTTTTGGGAACGGTCAAAGAAGATGAAAAATTAGCTGCCTGTTATGCCGCTGCCGATGCTTTTTTAATCCCTTCGCTGGAAGATAATCTGCCTTATACCGTAATGGAAAGTTTGGCTTGCGGTACGCCGGTGATTGCTTTTACAACCGGTGGCATCCCGGATATGGTTCGGCATCAGTACAATGGTTTTTTGGCCGAATATCGTTCTTCAAAAAGCTTTTGCGAAGGAATGGAGTGGATCATAAATTATACGGTAAAAGAAGCATTACGGAACAATGCAAGGGAAACGGTGATGCAAAAATTTTCAGAAAAAGTAATTGCGCAAAAGCATATCGAACTGTACAAAAGCTTAGTCCCAAATGAATAAGCCGCTTTTAAGTGTTATAACGGTTGTTTACAATAACGTGAAGGACATTGAGCGGACGATGCTTTCGGTGCTGGATCAAACTTATGAGCGGATTGAATATTTAGTGATTGATGGAAGTTCTACTGATGGAACAAAAGAAATCATTGGAAAATATCGATTTCGTCTTGCTGTTTTTATCACAGAAAAAGATGCAGGAATTTATGATGCCATGAACAAAGGTTTGGCTAAAGCAACCGGGGATTATGTTGTTTTTATGAATTCGGGCGATGCATTTTACAAAAAAGACACGATAAAAGAAGTATTTGCAACTGCGCCTGATTCTGATATTTATTACGGCGAAACGGAAATGCTCGACCAAAACCTACAAAGTTTAGGTCAACGTCGGCACAAAGCCCCCGGGAATTTTACCTGGCGGGATTTTAAATATGGAATGAGTATTAGTCACCAAGCTATTTTTATCCGCAGAAACTTCGTTGAAAATTATAATCTGAAATATGAATTAAGTGCCGACATTGACTGGATTTTATTGGCGGCAAAAAAAGCAAGGAAGATCGTAAATGTACATCAATATGTAGTGAAGTATATGGTTGGCGGAATGTCTAAAAAGAAGCATTTACAAAGTTTGCTGGAACGTTTTGCCATCATGCGCAAACATTACGGTTTGCTGTCTACTGTTTTTAACCATGTTATAATTGCTTTTAATTTAACCTGGTATTGGTTAAAGAACAGGCGGACAAATGATTGAAAAATCAGTTGATTATAATTGCTCTTTCAGAGGTAATCTCTACATAGAAATTATCCTCAGAAGACAGCTTTATCAAAGCATGCAGATGTTTTTCAAACACAAGGATCAAATCATTATTGGAAATATTTCCCAACGCAACCCTAATTAATTTTTTAGGTGTTTTGTTAATGAAATGGGAATCTTTAAAATCGTAATCTTTAGTGATTACAATAAAATCATTTTTATCAGCGTAGTTACAAATATCAGCATCAGATGTATTCCATTTCTGCAATATCTGGTTAACGTGAATGGCATTACAATGCGGTTGTTTATTTAAAAACTTAGATAATCCGACAGATAAGTGAACATCAATTAAAAAATTCATTCATTTACTTCTGCCAGAGATCTACCCGACAATACAATTTTTGCATATGTTAACGATGCCAGTATATCGTCCTTTTCTAATTCAGGATGATCTGTAATAATATCATCAAAAGACATTCCTGAAGCAATTAAATCGATAATTACTTCAACAGGCCAACGCATATGGCGGATACACGCTTTCCCATGACAGATATTTGAATCAATTGTAATTCTTTCAAGAACATTGCCCATTCTGTAAATTTAAGAAATACTGATTATAGGATTAGCTTTTTTTACACCCTTTTTCTTCCGAGTTTCTGCAAACACATATCCGCCAAACGCCAAAACCAGCAAAATAGAGCCAGCCATAGAAATACCTTCGCCGGTGTAATAAGAATTTGGGTGGAAGATGAACTCGATTTTATGATTTCCTACCGGGATTTGTGCAGCACGCAGTAAATAATCCGCTCGGAAATAGGGCTTTTCCTGTCCGTCAATCAGCATTTTCCAGCCTTTGTCGTAATAGATTTCCGAAAAAACAGCAACCTGATTGGTGGTTGACCCACTTTCGTAAACCAAATGTTCAGGGGCATAACTGGTAAGCGTTATTTTTCCGCTTTCATCTATTGCGTTTTGTTTGGTGTTGATCAGCGATTGATATTTTATATCCACAATTGCTTCATTTTTAGGATTGAAACTGCTGATGGCCTGCATCTCCTGATCGGCATTATCTGCAAAACGCACTTGTTTTACAAACCAAGCATGCCCACAAGCTGTTGCATTTGCTTTCATGCCCACAGCTTGTGTTTTAGGATCAGCAGTGATTACATATTTAGTGTTCAACATATCTAAAGCATCCTGATTGAGGCTTTTGGTAAACTGGTTCTCAATCAGTTCCTGGAAACGTTTCAGCTTAGCCGCATGATAACCGCCTAAAGTTTTATGGAAATAAGAAGTGGAAGCATTAGCAAAAGGATCTTGCAAAGTCAAATCAAGTACCCGGAAATTAGGGTCAGGATCACGCAAGATAAACTGGTCAACTTCCCGCGGTGTACGTACTTGTAAAGCATCTTCTTTTGTTTGAAAGCTCTCGTCTTTTAAATAACGTTTATCTACAGACCATAAATCAACCAAAGTAACTGCCAGAATAAGCAGTGAAGTGATTTGCAGATTGATTTTTTGCTTGATAAAAGCCCACAAAACGGCGAAAGTAATCAGCACAAAAATTAAGGAACGGATAGCATCCGCACGGGCAAGTGAAGCACGGTCTTGTACCAAAGCATTATTTACAATCGAATTGGCAAAAGCGCTGTCGCCCTGGAAAGCTTGTGTTAATTGGGCAATTAGCGATTCATCGGCCGTGCTGCTTTTAAAGCTAAAAAACAGTTGCGGCAACAAGGCAACCAGCAGCGTGATACCACCGGTAATGTATAAAGCCAGGAATAATTTCTTTAGGATAAAAGCTTTGTCCTTCGTTTGCAATACTTCTTTTATCGCTAAAAAAGCAAGGATCGGAAAAGCCAATTGCGTTAAAACCAAGACGGATTCGACGGCACGGAATTTATTGTAAAGCGGGAAATAGTTGAAGAAAAGATCAGACACCAAGGAAAAATTCTTCCCAAAGGAAAGCAGCATACTCAGGACGACGGTGGCAAGTAACCACCATTTGATCCGGTTACGGATAATCATCAGCCCAAAAACAAACAGGAAGCAAATACCTGCTCCAAAATACCACGGACCTTCAGTACTCGGTTTTGCACCCCAGTAAGTTGGTAATTGCGCTGCTAAACCTTCTGCCTGATCTTGCGGAACACCTTTTTCTATTAAAGCTTGTGCCACTTTAGAATCCGCTTTAAGGCCACCGTAGGAGCTTCCACCATAAACATTTGGGATTAAAAATGTGATACATTCACCTACGCCCTGGCTCCAGCCGTAAGCGTATTCTTTATCCAAACCGTTTCCGGCAGCGCCAGCCGTTTTTTGGGTTAAGTTTGATTTTCCGCGAATGGATTCTTGTCCGTATTCATAAGTTGTCCATAAAATGGAAGCATTGATCATCACGGCAATTAAAGTAGCACCAGCCAGCCAGGCCATTGATCTAAAAAATGCCGCTGTAGTTTTTAGTTTGGTGGCATGGTACAATTCAATCCCAACCAAAATCAACAGCGAGATCATCAGGTAATACGCCATTTGAATGTGGTTGGAACGGATTTCCATCGCCAGAAAAAAGGCAGTCAAAATAGCTCCCAGCCAATGTTTCCCGCGTAAAGTCAATATAATTCCCGCCAGGATCGGCGCAAAAAAAGTAATGGCAAAAGCCTGGTTGGAATGCCCGGCATGAAGCAAAATAAAATTGTATGAGGAAAAAGTAAAAGCAATAGCGCCTGCAGCAGCCAGCCAGGGGTTTAATTTCAGCACGCAGAAAAGCAAATATGCGCCAAACAACGATAGTAAAACGGTATCAATCGGATTTGGAAATACTGTTTTTAAGGCAGAAATTACATAAGTGGTTATATTGTCTGGATAAAAAGCCCAGATCTGGTAAGCAGGCATCCCGCCAAAAACCTGGTTCGTCCACAATGGTGCTGTCCCGGTTTTGGCACGCACCTCCATAATTTCCTTTTGCATGCCTTGCGCTTGCGTAACATCGCTTTGCACCAGCACTTTTCCCTGAAAGGCAGGCGTAAAATAAAAGAAACAGATTGCTATAAATAAGCCTGCCACGGCAAAGTGGACGCCGTTTTGCTTGAACCAGTTATTCATCTAAACTCAAAATTGTATGAATTCCAAACCTACTTGAATTTTTACAAAAAATAAGCATTTATTTTATTCAGCATAAAGCATAATATTAAATATAAACTATCTGCAGGCTAAAAAAGAAGGGTATAAAAAATTAGGAAAAACTGTTGTAAAAAAGTTTTAGCAGGGTTGCGCCCTTGTCCGAAGTAAAAAAAACACTGCTAAAAGAAGTATCAGGCTGATGCTAAATACAATCAAGTTTTTACGGTCGAAAACTTCCCTGTTTTTACGGATTTGGTAAAAGTTATAAATAGCCAGCAAACCAATTATCACCCAAAAAAGCCATCGGATATGCGTACACATGGCAAAAGCCTGAATCGCAATAATGGTAACAATATAGTTCACCACGATCAGCGAAACCGATTCCGGCGTTCCAAAATGGCGGCGTTTATAAATTTCTTCCGGGATCATGGTTGTTATTTCACTTCCTCGTATTTGACAAACTCGCCTTCTGTATCGGGAACGGCACTTTTGTAAGCATCAGGAGGAATAAAATCTACTTTAACGGTGCCTTCTTTCGGGCGGCGATCTGCGCGGTTTTGAGTGGAATTGTTTTGCTGTGTTTGTGCTTTATTGATTACACCCCGAAATAAGGCAGGCAGCAATAAACGCCCAAGCATGCGCAGCATGTAGAGGATACAAATGGATATGATTAAAAAACGGATGAGCAACATGGTTAAAACTGTATGTAGTACAAATATAAAAGTTTAACCGGAAAAATGTTTGCTTGTGATTCTCTTTCGGTCAAAATAAAACAGGGGTAAAAGAAGTATGATACTTCTTTTACCATTCGCATTAAAAACTGTAGGACATATTATTGCCTGCAGCAGTTCTTATACTTATATTGGTTATACCTGAGAAAAACAAAAATTATAAATAATTTAGGGCCTGCTTAAATTTTTTCGATCAATACATGTGCTTCTTTTATCCCATAAAAAATCAAAGCTTGCTGTACTTTTGTAAAAATAGGATGCAAAGGCCAACTTTATAGTGCTAAAAGAAGTATTGTTGTTTTTTTTCAGATATAAATTTGAACATACTTTGGAAAGAATCAAGCTTTTACCTAACGATAAACAGCAAAAGGCCATCTTGTTCCTGGTCAGGGTTTCATACTTGGCGAGTAAGGCTTATCAATAATCAAAAACATGTTGTCTTCGCATCCTTTCCGCAGTTTGAGCATGACTAGTTCCAATAAAGCATCTTTTTCCTGTGCGTAATCTTCGGGTTCAAAGTAGTTTCCGAGGTTTTCCAAAAGAGCGGCCACAGATTTCACTTCTTTTAATAGCTCCATTATTAAATGATCTAACTCGTCTGTTTCCCTCTTCTTAAATTTCATTTCCAAGCTACAAGGAACCGAACAGTAGGTAGGTAACGTATCTGTGGTTTCCGGATAGACTAGCCGATTAGTTACAAAATTAGTTTCGAGAAATTCAGAACTATTGCTAAATGCCTGATCGTACAAATGATATTGCGCATGTTGCTCCTGATAAATTTTGTTCCAATCATAAGAATTCATTTCATCTTTGATTGAGGGAATGTCTGGCTTATTATTGTAAGAAGTATAATGCAATTTTAAATCCCGTTTCTTCAATTGTTCCAATGTATTGTAATAATAATCAGGGTAATCAGTGCGTAGTCTTTTAGCCAGCATTTTGCAAGCCTCCTCACTTTTTTTGTAAGACCCAAGCATGTGAATGAATTTAGTTTTATGCGGAACGTCCAGAAAATTAACAATCCCGGGATAAGTCATATCGCTGATTTCATCTTCCAAAACATATTCAATATGCTTATTTCTTTCCTCGGCCAGGTAATAAAAGAAAAGCTGCTCAAAAACCATATTCACATCTTTGTGGATCACATTATTTAATTTTTCCTGATAAAGTTCAACAAAGGACATGGCCAATTTTGTATAATCTTTAAAGAAAGCAAGGTCAGATCCTCCAAAAAAACCTGTATTGCAGGATCGTATAACCTTGTTTGTATTTGATATTTCAGCTATTGGTTCTGGCAATACAATTTCGTGGTTTTGAAATCCCTTCAATATTGATCGGTAAAACCCATCATTAACTTCTACATTTTGGGCTATTAATTCCGCTGTCTGTATTTCCTCCCTTAATTCTTTCCATAAAAAAACATCCCCGTCCACATGTAAAAAAGGTTCCTGCTGCAAAGAATAAGTATGAATCTTATTCATTGCTCAAAGCTTTGCAGGATAGGTATTTTCGGTTATCACTACGTTGCTATATGGGAGTTTAAGTTGATCGATCAATACTTCCTTTCCCAACTCATTGGTATAAAGCGTAACTGAATGATACAATTTCACTATTTGTAAGCAACTTAAACACCAGCTCATCCAATGAAACTCGGGCGATAAAAAACCAAGCGATTGCCTGATAGCTTCTGAATCAGTTGGAAACAGATAAAAGCTTTGCACTATATTTAGTTTTTTCATTACTTAATTATACCAGAATAAATATTGCCGTTCTTCCTATTATTTTACAACTTATGTTTTTACACGAGACATTTTACTTTTCTAATATTAAAAAAGGTTTGCGCCCGGCCCCCTCTCCTTTAGAGAGGGCTGGTGTGAGGCTTTTTATACCCTAAAAGAAGCATTTAAAACACAAACCTAAAAAGGGAAATCCTCAAATCCATAAATCTACCACAACCCACATTATCCGGGCAAAGCTTTCCTGGGTTTAGATAAATAAAGCTAAGAACGCTTCCCTTTAAACCCATATTAATTCTGAGAGCCTGTTTAAAAATGAGATTAAAATAATGTTATAGGTTTTAGATAAACCGATAGTAATGCTCTTTTTGTGGTGGTTAAACTATAAAAAGATGTACCCTACCGATTTATCAGAAACCCAGTGGCAATTTATAAAGAAAACTTTACAGTTAAACGAAAGAAAAAGGAAGCATAACCTTCGTTCTGTTTGGAACGCTGTCCTTTATTTAGTTAAAACAGGCTGCCAGTGGCGGATGTTGCCCTCCAACTTTGCCAAATGGCAATTGGTTTATTACTACTACAAAAAATGGTCGGTGCTGGACTGTTTTGACTTGTTGTTGGCAAAACTTAGGGAAAAAGTACGGGTTGGAATGGGGCAAAACAGGCAGGCAGGCCTGGGCATTATGGACAGCCAAAGTGTAAGATGGGGAAACAACAGGGCATTAAATGGTTATGATGGCAACAAAAAGGTGAAAGGCATCAAACGGCATGTGGCAACAGACAAAAACGGTTTTTTGCTGGCCGTGATGGTAACGGCGGCCCATGTACATGACAGTAAGGCTGCCCTGCTGCTGGCCCGGGTTTTAAAAGAACTACTGTGCGGCATCAGGACAATTGTTGCCGATGGCGGCTACCGTGGGGAAATCATAGGACAGGTAAAAAAACGTTTCGGATATATCTTACAGATAGCAATGCGTTCGGACGATAAAAAAACAGGGTTCAAACCCACGCACAAAAGATGGGTAGTGGAACGGACTTTTTCCTGGTTCGATAATGACAGGAGGTTGTGCAGGAACTATGAACTACTGCTGGAAACCTCAGAAGAAATGGTCAAACTCTCTGCTATAAAATTATTGTTGAACAAAATTTAAACAGGCTCTTAAGCTTTATATATATATTTACAAAGTTGTTTTCAATTAATAAGTTATTATTCAATAGAACAATGGTTTTTCAATCTTATAAAGTAAAAGCTACAAATAGACAAGTAATGCTTTATACACTGTAAGAAAAATTAAGATCCGTATTTAATAATCTAAGTCGTAATGGTCAATAATACTTAAAAAACCTAATCCAATTTCTAATAATTCGTTCAACACCGAAGAATCTTTCATAAAAGTTTCTGGCCGAAATACATTTAAAGAAACTTCTATTTTGTCAATTACCATATTTAACAAAGTCGTCTCATTGTCAACAAATAATCTGTAATGGAATTTTTTCAATAAACAAACAAATAATAACAAGTCCTGAATTACTATGTCTACCTTGTTGGAAGATAAATGACGTAATAATTGTTCTAAAATACTCAATGCTTGATTTTTATAATCTTTGTTATCAAGTACATCCGCCAATTTTAAAAGTGAGGCGGCAAACTGAATAAAGTTTATATCCTCACTATTTGTACTGAACTTAATATTGTTTGAAAATTCTATTTTAGAAATGAAAATGCTTAAATAGTCTAAAATTGCCGCTTTATCATCACAGATAGAATATGCTTCAATTATAAAGTTAACAAGGGTCAAAGAAGGGCTGCTTACTTGAACAACAAGTATTTCCACTATCTGGTTGAGGATTTTCCTATTTTGAATTTCCCTGTCATGATAATAGTCATTAAAAGGATTTTTCAAACGAGACAGGTAATATCTACCAACACAAACAAAAGAATAAATAGAATTTTCATCTTCTATATATAGACTGATTAGACTGTATTGTAACAAAATGTCCAACTCCTCTAAGTTTTCATTTGTGTCTGTTTGTATAAACCCTTTATTTACTAAATATTCTATTCCAAACCCAAAACCGGCTAAGTCATCTAACGTGTGTTCTTTAGGGTTTTCACAAACTTCTTCAATAATATCCTCTATAATGCTATCAGCTATCCGCTTTGGTGAAAGATCATCAACAAATTTTGAATAAAGAAAAAGAAAAATAGCAGCTCCTGTTTTTCCATTACGATAACCTATGCCATTAAAAGACTGATGATTTGAAATGACCAACTGTTCAACTTGGCACAGTAACCCAGTTATTTTAGCCTTATAAGAAACAGTAAGCGGATTTTCGGAAGCTAAGTACCGATCTCGATTAATATCTATGCGTTTTGCTTGGATATCATATCTATATTTAAACATGAAATTATCAACATATTCATTTTTATCCCTACAAACATCTGTAACAAATTGCTTAAAGCATGAATCTTTATTGTACCTCCATCGTTGTTCTAAAATACCTCCATTAGTTGGATTATAGTTTACGTCCCCTCTTTCGACTCTTTTCATCCACCGATTAAAAGACCTACAGTAGTAGTGGTTAATATGAGCTACATCTGTTTTACCAGTATATAGTTCTTCCAAAAAAAATTTATTATTGGCATCAACCCTAAAGCCAGACTTGAGGTTACAAAAATGGGCTGAAACTATACTATCAATAGCCTCTACACGGGTAATAGTTTTCACTTCTAAAGAAGGATTCAATCTTCGACGATTAATAGACGTTGTAATCAACCGTTCTGGATCTTCATAAAAACCGTTATGACCAAATAAGTGCCAGTTCAAAGCTACAGAACTTGCATCATTGAACCCTTTAAGAAATTCTGATAAAGAAACATGTTCCTTTAATACTACAAATTCATCTGCATCTAAAAACACAACCCATTCATAGCCTTTTATATGTTTTTTACAAGCATCATTATAGGCCCTTATTTGACTTTTTTCTCTTATGTAACCTGCATTGGATTCTCTCCAGTTTATTACGGTTACGTATCCCGAATGAGGAGTTAGAAAGTCTTTCAATGGCAGCGTTTGGTTGTCATCATATAAAAAAAATGATCCACTCCTATCAACTGATGATAGATCAACCATTCATCTAAAAACTTTTCCTCGTCTTTAAGTATTGCGACCAAACAAATTGAATTAGACTTATCGCTTAATAATGAAGAACCTTTCATTGATTGTTTTTTTAAAGGTAATAGAACCTATTTAAAAATTTATTCAATATGAGCCTGTTTAAATTTTATTCAAATATTTTCTATGCTTCTTTTACCACATAAAAATCATTAAACCTTCGTGCTTTTTGTATCTATATAATACATAAACACAGAATTTATAGGTATAAAAGAAGTGCTATAAATTTTTGTGATAGAAATTTAAACAGGCTCTAAAATTATAACGTAAACTTAATTAATGTTAACAAGGCCAAATTTGACTTGATACAAGTTCAATACAACTTGGTTTTCAGAAATAAAGTGATTGATTATTATTTGGGCAAAGCTTTACAATTAGAGGAGTAAATTTCTATTCAACTTATGGTTAAGTTTCTGGTAAACTTGTTTAAAAAAATCTGCTTGAATTGTTTATTAAAAATTTTTTAACCGCTTATATCTGTAAAATATTAGCCGTTTCGTTATTTTATATCTACCAAACCCAGCAACTGCCTTTACACCATCGTGATCCATTCGGCCGGCTGTTAATTTCACAAGCTGCTTTAGAGCAAATTCCTATTGTAAGTGCTGATAAATGGTTAGAACAATATGGAATACAAAGAATTAAGTGATAAAAGAAGCATGGTACTTCTTTTATCACCTTAAAACTTCTCCGTCATCATTTTTTCCAAGGCAAACATTTCATCACGGAGTTTTGCTGCACCGAGGAAGTCCATTTCTTTTGCTGCTTTCAGCATCTCTTTTTTGGTGTTGTCGATGGCTTTTTTCAATTCCGGTTTGCTCATGTACTGCACGATCGGGTCGGCCGCAATACTGTTGGCGGTTTCCTGCTCCACATAAGCCTGCTGTACGCCGCCTTTAAAATCCATTACAGAAGTTTGCTCGATAATCGCTTCGCGGGATTTGCCAATCGTTTTTGGGGTGATGCCATGCTCTAAATTATATTGGATTTGTTTATCGCGGCGACGGTTGGTTTCATCCATTGTAACTTGCATCGAGTCTGTAATTTTATCAGCGTACATAATTACCCGGCCACGATCATTCCGCGCAGCTCGGCCAATCGTTTGGATCAATGATCTTTCCGAACGTAAAAAGCCTTCTTTATCAGCGTCCAAAATCGCAACCAGCGAAACTTCGGGCAAATCCAAACCTTCACGCAGTAAGTTAATTCCGATCAAAACATCAAACTCACCCAAACGCAAACCACGTAAAATCTCTACACGGTCTAATGTTTTTACTTCGGAATGAATGTAACGGCATTTAATGTTAAGGCGGTCCATGTACTTGGCCAGTTCTTCAGCCATACGTTTGGTAAGTGTGGTTACCAAAATCCGGTCGCCAAGTTTAATCGTTTGATCCACTTCTTCCAGCAGGTCATCAACTTGATTAATAACCGGACGGATCTCAATCACCGGATCCAATAAACCTGTTGGCCTAATAACCTGTTCAATCACCACGCCTTCTGATTTTTCCAATTCAAAATCGCCTGGTGTAGCACTGACATAAATGGTTTGCGGCGCCAATCTTTCAAACTCCTGAAAGTTAAGCGGACGATTGTCCATCGCCGCAGGCAAACGGAAACCATATTCTACCAAAGAAATTTTGCGGGAACGATCACCGCCATACATCGCGCGAATTTGGGGAACGGTAACATGGCTTTCATCGATCACCATTAAATAATCTTTTGGGAAATAGTCCAGCAAACAAAAGGGACGCATGCCCGGTTGACGACCATCAAAAAAGCGCGAATAGTTTTCGATACCAGAACAATAACCTAATTCGCGGATCATTTCCAGGTCGTAATTTACCCTTTCTTCCAACCGTTTTGCTTCCAGGAAACGGCCATCGCCTATAAATTGCTTCTTCCGGGTTTCTAATTCTTCCTGGATCGCCCAAACCGATTGCTGGAAACGTTCGCGGGGAGCCACGTATAAATTAGCAGGAAAAACCACCATATTTTCCATTTTTTCGATGGTTTTTCCGTTGGTCACATCAAAAGTGCTTAATTCTTCAATGTCATCACCATAAAAATCAATGCGGTAAGCATAATCCAAATAGGCCGGATAAATTTCTACCACATCACCTTTAACCCGAAAAGTCCCGCGTTTAAAATCGGCAGTGGTTCGGGCATATAAAATCTCGACCAAACGATGTAAAAAAGCATTTCTGCTGATCCGCGTTCCAACGGCAAAACGAAAAACGGAATTGGAAAAATCCTCTGGGTTGCCCATGCCATAAATGCAGGAAATGGACGAAACCACGATGACATCGCGGCGGCCCGACATCAGCGAAGAAGTGGTGCGTAAACGAAGCTTTTCAATTTCCTCGTTGATCTGCAGATCCTTTTCGATGTAGGTATTGGAGGAAGGGATAAAAGCTTCCGGCTGGTAATAATCGTAATAAGAAACAAAATAATTTACGGCGTTTTCCGGGAAAAACTGCTTGAACTCGCCGTAAAGCTGTGCGGCCAGCGTTTTGTTATGACTTAAAACCAGCGTCGGCTTTTGCGTTTGCTGGATCACGTTGGCAATACTAAACGTTTTGCCCGACCCGGTTACGCCCAGCAAAGTCTGGTAATTTTCGCCGCTTTCAATGCCTTGCACCAATTGGCGGATCGCTTCCGGTTGGTCACCGGAAGGTTTGTATTGAGAGGTTAGTTTAAAATCCATTGGAATGATAAAAGTACGGAAAATTAGGTTGAAATGCTAAAAAATGTAGTTGTTTGTTATCTTTGAAATGTTAGGATTTTAAAATTTAATTTAGGCAAATCAATGGACTTCAATTTTACATACTTCTATTTATAAATTTAGTGGAATACTTTATTTGGTGCGATGAGTCAGTGAAAAAAGGAAAATTCTATTCTAATTTTTACGGTGGTGTTTTGGTTAAAGCGCAAGATTTAAAATATGTAAATACCTGTTTGCAAGCATTGTGCAATAAGCTTTTTCTTAAAGATGAATTGAAGTGGGTCAAAGTTTCCACTGCTTATCTTGAAAAGTATAAAAGTTTGATGAATGAATTTTTCAGGTTAATGAAAGCCGGAAAAGTTAAAGTGCGAATCATGTTTACGCAAAATGCAGAAAAGCCTTTAGGTTTGACACGTGACCATTTTGAAAACGAATATTTTATCTTGTATTATCAGTTTTTTAAACATGCTTTTGGATTGCAGTACAGCAATCCAAATTTAAGACCGATATACATCCGAGCATACTTCGATAATTTACCGGATACGCTGAAAAAGCGACAACAGTTTAAGGAATACATCAAAGGTTTGCAAAGCCAGCGAGCATTCCAACAAGCACATATCAAATTTAGAAAAGATGATATTACGGAAGTAGATTCTAAAGATCACCTTTTGTTGCAATGTTTAGATATTGTGTTGGGAAGTATGGCTTTTCGTTTGAATGACATGCATAAAGAAAAGCAAGAAGGGCAAAGGATAAGAGGCAAAAAGACAGTTGCGAAAGAAAAATTATACAAACATATTTACAATTATATCAGAGAAACCAGGCCAGGGTTTAATATTGGTGTAAGTACTGGAATAAAAGCAGAATCAAATAAGTGGGAGCAACCTTATCGGCATTGGAAATTTACTGCGACAAACGTAGAAGTAGATGAAAGTTTTTATAAATAAAAAAGCTCCATTCCCACTACATCAATTTCCCAAGTGGAACTTAGGCTTTCGTGGGCTACAGAGCTTTGTACAAAGATACGGTATTACGTAACAAAATAAAAATTACCTGCATACTTCTTTTATAACCCCAAATTTTATCCCATAAAAAAAGCATTATTTTCGCTGCATGATTTTCCAGCTTGATCAAACCAATTCCGTAGCGAACCGCTTTATTGCCGAAATGCGCAACGTACATACCCAGCAAAATCCGCAGCGTTTCCGTAATAATCAAGTTCGTTTGGGTGAGATTTTGGCTTATGAAATCAGCAAAAAACTCGATTATCAGGAAGCCGAAGTAAAAACGCCGCTCGGAATTGCCAAAGTAAACCTCGCTAAAGAACAGCCTGTTTTAGCCACAATTTTACGTGCCGGTTTGCCTTTTCATCAGGGCTTTTTAAACTTTTTTGACCGTTCTGCTTCGGCTTTTATTACGGCTTACCGTAAAACAGATGCAAACCATGATTTTACGATTCAGGTAGAACATATTTCAAGTCCGAATTTAGATGGCCAAGTTGTAATTATGTGCGATACAATGCTGGCCAGCGGACAAAGCGTGGTACAGGTTTGCAAGCGTTTGCAGGAAAAATATCAGCTTAAAGAACTGCACATTGCTGCCGTAATTGCCAGTACTACGGGTTTAAAATATGTGCAGGAAAATTTGCCGGAAGCGAACCTTTGGGTAGGAGCGGTAGATGAAGAAATGAACAGCTATTCCTACATTGTCCCGGGTTTGGGCGATGCGGGGGATTTGAGTTTTGGGGAAAAGGTTTGATGATTTTATACCGATAAAAGAAGTATGTTGTCATTTTGACTGAAAGGAGAAATCTTGTTCAACCTAAAACCCACAACTGAAAACACGAAACCAACAACTGATTATGCCTTACCAACACATCTTCTTTGACCTCGACCATACCATTTGGGATTTTGACAAAAATGCTGAAGAAGCTTTGCATGAACTCTTTGTGCTGCATAAATTGCAGGATTTGGGTCTGGCTGCGCCGGATGTTTTTATCGAAACTTATACGCGCAACAACCATCGCTTATGGGCAGAATATCATTTGGGGAAAATCAGTAAAGAAGTTTTGCGCGAGGCCCGTTTTAAGCATACATTTTTAGAATTGGGTTTAGATGAAGCCGCAATTCCGGCCGGTTTTGAAGAAGCTTATGTGCAACTTGGCCCAACTAAAACCAACCTTTTTCCGGAAGCGCATGAAACGTTAAAATATTTAAGCGGAAAATATAATTTGTACGTGATCTCCAATGGATTTAAAGAATCAGCGGAGATGAAAATCAGGTTGTGCAACCTGGGCCAATATTTTAAGCATGTTTTTATTTCGGAAGTAATCGGCGTTAATAAACCTGATCCGGCTATTTTTGCACATGCTTTAAAAGTGGCCAATGCACAAAAAGAAGAAAGCCTGATGATTGGCGACAGCCTGGAAGCGGACGTTTTCGGTGCGCTGAATTTTGGTATGGATGCCATCTACTTCAACCCAAACAAAATCGAAAAGCCGGAAAACGTACCGCAGCAAATCCATCATCTAAATGAGCTGATACTGTTTTTATAGGCATAAATTTATTATAGTTCATAGCTGATAGCTGACAACCGAATGCTGTGAGCTAATACCTCACACCTCATACCAAATAAAATCTTAACACAGATGTAACTTTAGGTTCATACAAGAGTCAGACCTTGCAATAATTAATTGCTATGGATCTTGATTACTTTCATTTGCTTGCCTGGTTTGCCTTATTTTTGCTGTTGCTCGCCTTTTATTTTAGTCCGTTTGAGCTTAGCGTCAACGAGGACGAAGACGACGAGTAAGCTTCTTTTACCGGCAAAAAATCTATCTCAACCCCAATTTTGTTATGCATAAAAGGGCAGTGGAAGTGGTGGTAATTTCTGATGTACATTTGGGCACGTATGGCTGCCACGCCAAAGAACTGCTGCAATATTTAAAAAGCATCCAGCCTGAAACCTTGATTTTAAACGGGGATATTATTGACATCTGGCAGTTCAGCAAATCCTACTGGCCGGAACCGCACACTAAAATCATCCGCCAAATCCTCAAATTCGTAACCAAAGGCATCCCGGTTTATTACCTCACAGGAAACCATGACGAAATGCTGCGCCGTTTTGCCGATTTTGACCTTGGTTCTTTTAAGCTGATGAACAAATTGCTGTTGCCGGTTGATGGCAAAAAAGCCTGGATTTTTCATGGCGATGTGTTTGATGTAACCATGCAGCATTCTAAATGGCTGGCCAAATTAGGTGCGGTTGGTTACGATACTTTGATCTTGATCAATAGCTTAACCAACTGGTTATTAACAGCTTTGGGTCGAAATAAGATGAGTTTTTCGCAGAAAGTAAAAGGCAAGTTTAAAGATGCCGTCAAATTTATCAACCACTTCGAGCAAACAGCAGCCGATCTTGCTATTGATAAAAACTACGATTACGTAATCTGTGGACATATCCATCAAGCTGAAATCCGGGAAATTAAAAGTACCGTTTCTGCGCAAACGGTAACTTATCTTAATTCCGGCGATTGGGTAGAAAGTTTAACGGCATTGGAATACCAGCAAGGAAAATGGTCGATTTTTGATTATCAAAAAGCTGTTTTTGAGGATGAATCATCCGAAGAAAACCTACAGGAACAGCAAGAATCTGAAGGTTTGCTGGATGTAAAAAACCTGCTGGAACGGTTTAGGACCGAGCTGCAATAATGCCGGATACGGTTTATTAAAAGCGTTTTCCTAATTTGCGCCGGTTAAATATCCATGAAAATCCTATACGCTATCCAGGGGACCGGCAACGGCCACATCAGCCGCGCCCGCGAAATTGTGCCTTTGCTGCAGCAATACGGCGAACTGGATTTGCTGATCAGCGGCACACAAGCCGATGTTTCGCTGGCGCAACCGGTAAATCATCAACTGCATGGTTTCAGTTTTATCTTTGGGAAAAAGGGCGGCGTAGATTACTGGAAAACATTTAAAACAATGAACCTGAACCAGTTGCTGCGCGATGTCCGTTCACTTCCTTTAAAACAATATGATTTGATTGTGAATGATTTTGAACCGGTTTCGGCCTGGGCCTGCAAGTTGCAAAAGCTGGAATCCGTTTCTTTGAGCCACCAGTGTTCGTTCATCTCCCCAAACACGCCCCGCCCCAAAAAATGGAACTATGCGGAATGGCTGTTTAAATATTACGCACCGGCCACGCACAAGGTTGGCTTTCATTTTGAGCGATATGCGGATTTTATCCATACGCCGGTCATCCGAAGTGAAATCAGGGGTTTGGAAACTAAAAACGTGGGGCATTTTACGGTTTATCTGCCTGCTTATGCCGATGAAGTTTTATTAAAATATTTTAGGCAGCTAAAAGAAGTATCCTGGCATATATTTTCAAAACACACTAAAGGCGAATATACACAGGGGAATATTTTGGTGAAGCCCATCCAAAACGAAGCTTTCAACCACAGCCTTTCCGCGTCTGCCGGCTTGCTGACCGGGGGCGGTTTTGAAGGCCCGGCAGAAGCTTTGTTTATGCACAAAAAAGTGATGATGGTACCGATGCAAGGCCAATACGAACAGCAATGCAACGCTTTGGCTGCGGCCAGGCTGGGCGCAGCTGTTGTGCCAAAGATTGATGAAAATTTTGTTCCGCAGGTGCAGCAATGGATCGCATCGGACAATCAAATTAAGGTTGATTTCCCGGATGAAACTGCTCAAATTGTAGCCCGTATCGTTTCCCTTTATGCCAAAAAGCGTTAAGTTTCGGCTTGTTCTGTTTTTCTGCTAATATTGTGCAAAAGAGCTGCACATGATCCAAGTTTTCCGATCTCCCAACCCCCTGAATATCCTTTGGTTGATTGTGCTGCTGTTTGTGATGCGGATAGGCGTGCCGGTACATTTTCCGCCAAATGCAGATGCTTCTTTTACCGGTCTTTTTTCAAGGCTGCTGCTTGTTGGTCCGGCTGGTTTTTTAACGCCTTCAGGCAACGTTTTCTGGTCGGCAGTTTTGGTATTGGCGCAGGCAATCTGGTTCAATTACCTTGTTAACAACAATAATCTTTTAGGCAAACCTTCCTTTTTACCGGCCTTGCTTTACCTTACGGTTTCCAGCTTGTTCCCTTCGTTTTTAATGCTGAGCGCACCTTTGATATGCAATTTCCTGCTGATCTGGATGCTGCAAAAGCTGCTCCATTTTTATAAAACAGAAGAAGCTACTTCCACAGCGTATGATTTGGGCTTGATCGTTGGCATTGGCACTTTAATTTATTTCCCGTTCATTTCGCTATTTTTGGCCATCTGGACCGGCTTGCTTATTTTTCGTTCCTTCAACTGGCACGAGTGGGTTTCGACATTGATGGGCGTTTTAACAGTCCTGTTTTTCCTGTCGGTTTATTATTACTGCACCGATCACACCCCAGCGTTCAGCAGGCTTTGGTCATCTTTTGATGCTGGTTTGCCCATCATCCCCATAAAAAACCCTTACCGTTTTTTGGTGCTTGTTCCGCTGTTGCTGATATTCATCCTGGCACTTTTCCGCTTGCAATCCAACTTTTTAAAAAGCATGGTGATGGTGCGCAAAACCTTCCAGTCGCTGCTTTTCATCCTGCTGGTTGTTGCCTGTTCCTGCTGCATCAAAACCGATTTCAGCTTCAACCATTTTTTACTGGCTGCCATGCCGGTCAGTATTATTACGGCCTACTATTTTTTATACGCTGCCAAAAAGTGGTTCTACGAAAGTTTGTACCTGCTGCTGCTGATTGTCATCTTGTACTTTCAGTTTAACAATTTTTAACTTTTAAATGAAGTGGTTTTTCAAGCGTTCTGTTAGTTTTGCAAGATGAAATTCGGAGTGGTAATTTTCCCCGGTTCCAACTGTGATGAAGACATCATCTACGTGTTGGAAAAAATAATGGGACAACAGGTAGTTCGTTTATGGCACAAAAACCATGATCTGCAAGGCGCAGATTTTATCGTTTTGCCCGGCGGTTTTTCTTTTGGCGACTACTTGCGGTCCGGTGCCATTGCCCGTTTTTCTCCGATCATGCAGGAAGTGGTCCGCTTTGCCGGAAACGGTGGCTACGTGTTAGGCATTTGCAACGGATTTCAAATCCTGGCTGAAGCCGGACTGGTTCCCGGAGCTCTGCTTCACAATAAAAACAGAAAATTTATTTGTAGAAATACTTACCTCAAAGCACAAACAAACCATTCGCTGCTCACTTCCCAAATCGATCTCAACAAAGCTTTAAAAATCCCGGTTGCGCATGGAGAAGGTAATTTTTATGCCGATAAAAACAGTATGGAAGAATTGAACCGGAATGATCAGGTCCTGTTCCGTTATTGTGATGCTGGCGGAAATTACTCTGATGAAGCCAACGCCAACGGTTCTATGGAAAATATTGCCGGTGTTTGCAACAAAAACCGAAATGTTTTTGGGTTGATGCCGCATCCGGAGCGCGCCGCAGACAGTGTATTGGCAAACCAGGACGGCCTGGCGATTTTTGAATCGATCTTATCGGTTGCCAACGCCTGATGACCAGCTTAGTTTTCGATATTGGTAATACTTTTTTTAAAGTTGCTGTTTTTGAAGGGGAAAATATATTATGGACAAAGCGTTACCGGCAGATTACAGAAAGCTTGTTAAAGCAAATACTGATCAAATTTAAGCCTGAAACCGCCATTGTTTCTTCGGTACAAAACCGGATTTTTTTGTGGGAAACGCTGTTGGAAAAGCAGTTGAACACGGTAAAGTTTAGTTATCAAATGACAAAATCGATCATCAACCATTATCAAAACCCCGGAAATTTAGGTTTAGACCGTTTGGCAGCTGTGATTGGTGCTAATTTTTTATACCCTAAAAACAGTAACCTCGTGATCGATGCCGGAACCTGCGTTACTTATGATGCCGTGGATGAGCATGGAAATTATTACGGCGGCAGCATTTCGCCTGGTTTAAAAATGCGTTTCAAAGCGTTAAAACATTATACCAAAAAACTGCCGCTGATTGAGGCAGAATTGGATTTTAATAAAAATACGGGCAGCAACACCAGCGAAGCTGTCCTTTCGGGCGTACAAAACGGGTTGCGTTTTGAAGCAGAAGGGTTTATAAACAAACAAATGCAGCAGTATCCCAACACCAATATCCTGTTGACCGGCGGCGACCTTAATTTTTTTGATACTCATTTAAAAAGCAGCATCTTTGCCGCTTACGTTAAACCCGAACCATACTTAGTTTTGAAAGGATTAAACGCAGTAATACATCAGCAAGAATGATCAATCGTACCAAAAGTTTACTTATACTTTTATTTATATTTTCGGCCTTTGCCGCTTCGGCCCAATCTACCAGCAGTTCGCCTTATTCCAAGTTTGGCTTAGGCGATCTGCAGCAGCAAAGTTTGCCGCAAAACATGGGCATGGGCGGTATCGCAACAGGTGTGCGCACTTTGGGGGCTTATAATAACATCAATATGCTTAACCCGGCATCCTATTCGGCCATTGGTTTAACCACAATTGATATTGGCGCTTATGGAACAATTAATAAGTTGAGCAACAGCTCTGCCACACAAACCGGTGCAGATTTCCGGCTGAACCACCTTGCTTTTGCTATTCCGGTTACGCGCGGAACTTCTGCTTTAAGCTTTGGTTTGTTGCCTTACAGTGATTTGGGTTATAATTTCAAGCAGGTTACCAAAATCGATACCAACACCGTCAACAGCATTTATGCAGGTGAAGGCGGTTTGTCAAAAGCTTATCTGGGTTATGGCTTTAACCTGTTTAAACATTTAAACTTAGGTTTTAATGTTGGTTATATTTTCGGCAACCTGCGCCAGACAAGTTCTGTAGAAATCCCTAATTATATTTATTCTTCTTTTAATACCGGTATAGAACAGAGCCAAAGCATCAAAGGGTTGAATTATGATTACGGTTTGCAGTACGAATTAAGTTTATCCACTACTTCAAAAATCGTTTTGGGTTATTCCGGATCCTTAAAATCCACCCTTACTTCTTCATCCAAATATATATCCACCCAGTACCAGGTTGACCCAACTACCGGTGTGGCCGATGTCGCCAGGGACACGGTTTCAAACCGCCAGGGCAGCAATACCAAAATTGCATTGCCGCTGGTCCAGAATTTTGGTATTTCTTATCAGAAAGAAGGCCATTATTTAATCGGGGCTGATTACAGTAGGGGCAACTGGTCTCAGTTGACAGTTGGTGGCGTAAACCAAAACCTGAACAATAGTGAATCTTACCATATCGGCGGCCAGATTACCCCCAATATCAATGCTTTAAATAGTTATTTGTCGGTGATGGATTACCGGATCGGTTACCAGTACAACAAAACATACGTTCGTACTTCTGCTACTGATATCAATGCTTCTGTTTTTACTTTTGGCTTGGGTTTGCCGATCCGCTCGCAAAGCCGTACTGCTTTTTACAAGGTTAATTTTGCAACAGAAATCGGCCAGCGCGGTACTTTGGCCAATAACCTGATCAAAGAAAACTTCTATAATTTCAGGCTGAGCTTTTTGCTGAACGACCGCTGGTTCAACAAGTTTAAGTTTGATTAAAAGCCGTGTAGAAATGGTTTTATTAAAAAAGCCTGCATCAAAATGGCTGATGCTTCTTTTGCCAGTGTTTTTTTGGTCTTGCGAAAACGATCTTAAAAAAGTCCAACAAATCTCCAGCCGGGAAGTAAACAAACCGGTGGAAACTACCATCGGTGTAGATGTTATTTACAGCGATTCGGCCAAAGTAAAAGCCCGGATGACAGCGCCCTTGATGCTAAATTATACCGAAACAAAAAAAGTAAAGCCTTACTACGAAATGCCTAAAGGCGTAAAAATTGATTTTTATGATTCAAAACAGAAATTGATTAGCACGGTTACTGCCGAATACGCCATTACCAAAAACCTGAATAAAATTATTGAGCTGCACCGAAATGTAGTGGTGGTAAACGATAAAGGCGATACGTTTAAATCCGAAGAACTGATTTGGGACCAAACGGGCAAACGTTTCTATTCCAACCAGTTTTCCACCCTGGCCAAAACAGACGGCAGTACGATCAGCGGCAGCACTTTCCGGTGTAATGAAGATCTGAGCAGCCCAGAGTTTGGTCAAGCTATCGGAATTGTTAATGTAAACCAGGGAATAAATCCTTAGGACCTGTTTAAATTTATTGAAATAGGCGTTTAGTTGATAATCATTTTATAGGTGTGTGGTGGCTTTTCTACCATTCTGACCATAAGGTTTTCAAAAATGCCTTCTTTCATCTTGTGGCGGTTGAAGCG